>Ga0187892_10002591_pt1 | contig 35496 bp, 29 predicted proteins | sample MA1701073metaG_FD_139345 | JGI IMG/M metagenome (GOLD analysis project Ga0187892, IMG submission 139345) | Bio-ooze microbial communities from a basaltic lava cave in the Kipuka Kanohina Cave System on the Island of Hawaii, USA - MA170107-3 metaG ... | reverse complement strand
GGGATGCCCGTCAAATGGGCGTCCCAGCGATTTTCGCCACCGAAGCATCACTCACAGTCCACGATGTCGTGAGCCGCTTCTCAATTAAGAATCAGTCCACGATGTCGTGAGACCTGACAAATACAAATTTATTAAACTGAAAATTACTAGAAATTGCAGGGCTTGCATAGGAAACGACCTCTTTGCTGACATTACGGTGAAGAACAACTCTGAGCGATACGCAAGAACTGCGGGAAACTCGATTATACATAATCCGTGTATCTTTGGTTAGCCGTTTATGCTGAGTTGTGTTGAAGACCAAATAAGTCATTTTTTTTCGCTTTCACGCCAACCAAATTACACACTCTGTGTCTATATGGACGACTTCAACAGAAGGATGACAACTGACGCCCGGGAACACAATCTGATCGAGCGCGCGCAGAAAGGTGATCACGAAGCTTTCTCTTTACTGGCCCGCTCTTACCAGCGGCGCATTTATGCGTTGGCGCTGCATTACACGCGCGACCCGCACGAGGCGGAGGATTTGTCGCAGGAAGTTTGGCTGAAGGCTTACCGGGCCATCAGCAGCTACCGTGGCGAAGCGGGCTTCTACACCTGGCTGCGCCGGATTATGGTCAACACTTTTCTCAATCATCAACGGGGGATGAAGACGATGTTCAGCAGTGGAAAGATGGCGATCAGAATGGGCGAGTTGGTCTCGCTGGAAGAGTTGGGGCTGGCTTCGGCTGAGCCTCGGCAGGAGCCGGAAGAGAGATTGCATCAGCAGATGATGGTCGAGAAAGTGATGGAGGGGCTGGGCGAATTAACGCCGCAGCAGCGGCTGATCTTTTTGCTCAAGCACCGCGAGGGAATGACCTACGACGAGATCGCTCAGGCCTGCGCGGTCTCGACTGGGACAGTCAAAAAGGCTTTGTTCCGGGCGGTGAACAGGCTGCGCGAGCTTCTGGGCGTTAAATTGGGCGCGACGGAAGACGTTTCTTATGCGGCGCGCGAACGCCGTTGAATGAGTTGAGTTAATGGTTATGCACGATTGTGTGAAGACAAGAGAGAAGTTGGTTGACCTGGTCTTCGACGAAATGGGGTCTGAAGCCAGACGGCGCGCGCTCATCGAGATCGAAGGCTGTCACGATTGTCTGGCGCAATATCAGTCAATGGCGGAAACGCTGCGCGTGTTCGATCAGGCGGTCGAGACGGCGGCGCCGAATGAGAGTTATTGGCCGGGCTACGAGGCCAGGTTGCGGATGCGCTTGGAGAACGAGCGTCCGAGTTTGAAGCAACGTTTGGCGGGCTGGATCGGCGCTTTCGGGTCATTGACGGCGAGGCCGCTGCCGCTGGCAGCCGGGGTGGCGATGATCTTGTTGGCGGTTGGTTTGTGGTGGAGTTGGCAACGGCGGCAGGTAGTCACGCCTTCACCAATCGCGCCCGAAATGGCCAATGCGACTCCGGCTCCGCAATCGAAGCTCGAATCACACGAGAAAAACGCCGCAGTAATGCCGGAGCCTGGCGCCAAATCCAACGAGCGAAAGGTTGTCCGCGCAAACATTGCGAAATCGAATGGCGGGTCGCTGTCAGTTCGGCGCGAAGAGCGGGACGGGAAAACAGTAGCAATCGATGTTGGTTCGATGGGATACGATCAACCGTTGATCACCGCCTCGCTCTTCACGCCGGAAACGATCAAGCATTTCGAGAAAGCGCAATTGATGCTGCGCTCGTTCCGCAACGCCAGCGCCACGAAAGGTTCGGCGGAGATTGATCTGGCCTACGAGAAGCAATTGTCTCAACGGCTGCTTTATCAAAACATCCTGCTGCGGCGCGACGCGGAGATGAAAGGCAATTTGCCAACGGAAGAGGCGCTCGGCGACCTGGAGCCGTTTCTGCTCGACATCGCCAACTTGCCGGACAAACCGTCACGGGATGAGTTGGACGGCATCAGGGAACGTTTGCGGCGGAAGGAATTGATCGCTTCGCTTCAAATTTCTTCGGCGCAGCCTGCGGCGCTCACTTATCAAAATCCATAAAACGATCATAGCGAGGACAAGGACAACACTTATGCGATACATCATTCGCAATTATCAACCGCGACCGCGTCTGCTTCTTTTGGGCGGTCTCATTTTGTCGCTGGCGCTCGCCGGCGGCTTGCTTGGCCTGGGCGCCGGAAACAGTTCCAGCGGCGTCTCGGCGCAGGAATTGGGCAAGCTCAACCGCTTCCTCCAAAACTCGAACTCGAAAGACGAGGCGATGAGCATCTTCCGCCAGGGCCGTGACCAGATCGAAGACGAGAACTGGAACGGCGCGGCGGCGACGTTTAATTCTTTTCTCTCCGGCTATCCGAAGCACAAGGACGTTGACGCCGCGCTTTACTGGATGGCCTTTGCGCTGAAGAAGCAGGGGAAATACGCTGAGGCGGACAGGCAATTGGAACGGCTGATCCGCGAACATCCACGCTCGAACTGGCTCGACGACGCCCGGGCGATGCGCATCGAGATCGCGGGCCAGACCGGCAATCGGCAAGCGGTCGAGCGGGAGCTGGACAAGAACGACCTGGAGATGAAAGCGATTGCGCTTCAAAGCCTCTTCCAATCCAACCCGGAGCGCGCGATGGAGTTTGTCGCCGACATCCTCAAGCCAGGCTCCACAGCCGACAGGAGATTGAAAGAGAACGCGGTCGCGCTGCTCGGTCAGCACAGCGGGCCGAAGACGACGCCGCTGTTGTTGGAGTTGGCGCGCAATCAAAACGAGCCGAGACTGCGCAAGACCGCCATCTTCTGGCTCGGCCAGCGCGGCGACGACGCCACGGTGGACGAACTGATGAAGATCTACGAGGCTGACCAGAGCATCGAGATCAAGAAACAGATCCTCTTCGCGCTGACGCAGAGCAACAACCAGCGCGCGCGGGCGAAACTTCTCGACGCCGCCCGCACAGGCGCCGACATCGAGGTGCGGAAGCAGGCCATCTTCTGGCTCGGCCAGCGCGGCGACGAAGCCGCAGTGGATGAACTGATGAAGATTTACGAGGCTGAGCAGAACGCCGGGGTTAAAAAGCAGATTCTCTTCTCGCTTTCGCAGCACAGCAGCCAGCGCGCTCGCGCCAAGTTGAGCGAGATTGCGCGGTCCGGCGGCGATGTCGAATTGCGCAAACAAGCGATCTTCGGCCTAAGCCAGCGCAGTGGCGCCGCGAGCGTGGAGGAATTGATCAGCATTTACGACGCTGAATCCAATCTAGAAATTCGCAAGCAGGTTCTCTTCGCGCTGACGCAAATCAACAGCCAGCGCGCGCGGGCGAAGCTTCTCGACGTAGCCCGCACAGGCAATGATGTCGAGACACGCAAGCAAGCCATCTTCTGGCTCGGCCAGCAAGGCGGAGATCAGGCGGTTGATACCCTGGCGCAGTTGTATGACTCCGAGAGAGACGAGCGCGTCAAAGAGCAGCTCATCTTCGCGTTCGGCCAGTCAAATAGGAAAGCCGCTTTGCAGAAATTGATGCAGATCGCCAAGAGCGATCCTTCCGTGGAGATGAAGAAGAAAGCGATCTTCTGGCTCGGGCAGAGCCGTGATCCCGAAGCCATGAAATTCATCGAAGAAATTCTCAAATAACGAGGGAGGTATTGAAGATGATCATCAGAGCATTGTTCCTGATTGCACTGGTAGCGCTGGCCTGCGTGCAGGACAACTCGATCAAGACGGCGCGGGCTGTGGCCGTTGCGCCCGTCGCCATTGACCACCAACCGTCGGAAGCGGTTTCGAGCGTTGAGCCTGCCCAGAGGCCAGGTTTCGTCGCAGTCGAAGGAGCGAATCTGAGAAGCCGCATGGACGCGGCGGTCAGGCTTGGCCGCGCCACTCAGGCCCGGTTCTGGACTGCCTACGCGTTCGACGTGCGGCCCGGCGTATCGGTTGACGTTGATTGGGGCGGTAGAAGGAGTTCGGGGGATGGAACCAACATCTCGTTTGATTCCACCCGCGAAACGCGCAACCTGGGCGTGTTCCTGCTGCGCGAGCCAAACAGTGACGCGGTCACGCGGGTGGAGATTTACAATCTCGACCGCGACCGCGAATACAGCGGCTATCGCGTCTACTGGCTGGGACGCGCGGGCAATGAAGAGAGCCTGAATTTGCTGCGCGGGCTGGTCGAAGGGCAACAGACGACCAGAGTCAGCGAGCACGCCACGATGGCCATTGCTTTGCACGACGACCCGCGCGTGGCCGGGATGCTGAAGAATTTCGTCCAGCAATCTTCGGATGAAAAAGTGCGGAAGAACGCAGTTTTCTGGCTCGGACAGATCGGAGGCGAAACGCCATTCCTGGCCGACCTGGTGCGCAATGAGAACGAAGCTAGAGAAGTTCGCAAACAGGCGGCCTTCGCCATCGGCGTCAGCAAAGACAGCGCCGCGCTCTCGACGCTGCAAAGCCTCTACCCTTCGATCACCCAGCGCGATGTCAAGAATCAAATCATCTTCGCCGCCTCGATCAATGAGAACAAAGACGCCGCAGTCAATTTCCTGATTGATGTCGCTGGCAAAGACACAGACCGCGAATCCCGGAAACAGGCGATCTTCTGGCTCGGCCAGAAAGCCGGCGAGCGCAGTCTGGGCGCGCTCAAAGACACGGTTGACAGCGCGGACGCCGACACTGAAATACAAAAGCAAGCCGTCTTTGCCATCAGCCAACGGTCGAAGGATGAGTCCGTCCCGTTGCTCATCAAAATCGCCAAGACCCATTCCAACCCAGCCGTCCGCAAACAAGCCATCTTCTGGCTCGGACAGACCGGCGACGAACGGGCGGTGGATTTCTTCAAAGAGATATTGTCGAAGTGAAATGCATTAAACGCTCGTGGGCTGGAAATTTTCGACCTCTGCAATTGAGGTAAAATTAGAAGCAAGAAGGGCAAAGTAAACAAAGAACTCTTTGTTGCTTACTTTGCCCTTTTTGCTTTCACTTGTAGATTTTTATTGCGCGCGGTTCTAATACTTAATATTATTGGCCTCACCCCAGCTCAGGGATGGTCGCTCGAAGAGCTTAACCGCCCTGGCTAATATACACTCCCCGTTATCCCCGCTCTCAACTGTATTACTTCAAATTGCCTCCACTGAGTGGGATTCCTCAATTTCAACCCTGACCACCAACTTGCCGCGCAGGCTGGTTGATGGCGCTTATCGGCCGTTATGGGCCATTCAAGGAGATAAAATGAGCAACACACCAATTACCGATTCGTACTGGCTAGTTCCCGGACGATTGCTGGCGGGCGAGTATCCGGGAGCGATAACAGATGAAGAGACCCGCCACAGGCTGCGATCCATCCTGAACGCCGGCGTCAGCTTCTTTCTCGATCTGACGGAAGAAGACGAAGGGCTTGAACCGTATGAACCGCTCCTGCGGGAAGAGGCGGTCTTGCGGGAGCGGACGGTGATCTATCAGCGTCTGTCGATTCCCGATCTGGACACGCCGGCCACCGAGCGGATGAACGAGATTCAGCGGATGATCGCTGGCGCTCTCGACGCCGGGCATACAATCTACGTGCATTGTTGCGGCGGCATCGGCCGCACGGGGATGGTCGCCGGTTGTTACCTGGTCGAGCAGGAAGTGAGCGGCGCCGAAGCGCTTGCCGAGATCCAGCGGCGGCGGCGTGGAACTGCGAATGGCTGGATGAATTCTCCTGAGACCCGAGCGCAGGAAAATTTTGTGAGAAGCTGGCGGAACTTCGTCACTCAAGGACGACCACAGAGGAAGGCAAAAGATTACGCCGTAGCCGCGCAAGTATGAGTCGAGCCTGAATGCGGTTTTCGTGAAAGGCGTGCGCTCTCTAGTGATTTTTCTGTCCCGCATTTTTCTGTTGGCTTGGCTTACAGAAATGGGAGAACTATGAATATTCGCGTTAGGCCTTCTTGGCGGGGCTTCTTGTCCTCTGTCTGCGTAGCGTCGTTACTTCTTATTCAAGCCTCCCCTCCTGCTTTTGCGCAGGAGAGAAAAGACCTCCAAATCCAGGCGCTCATCCAGCAGTTGGGTGATAAGGATAAGCAAGTTCGGATTGCTGCAATCAAAGAGATCAAGAAGCTCGGAGTCGAAGCGAAAGCCGCGATACCGGCGCTGACTCTGTTATTGAAAGAGCCGGAAGACGATTTGCGGGCGAACGCCTCGGAGGCTTTAGGCAAAATGGGCGCGGAAGCCAGAACGGCGATCCCCGCTTTAATCGAAGCCCTCAAGGACCGCAACGATTCTGTCCGAAGCAATGCCGCCTTCGCTCTGGGTCAAATTGGAGTTGAAGCGCGGCCGGCCGCCCCGGCATTGAGTGAGTTGTTGAAGGATCAGAATGCCTGGGCGCGCGGCAATGCGGCCTTTGCGCTGGGTCGAGTCGGTGAGGCGAAACCTTACCTTCCTTCGTTGATCAGCCTGCTGAAAGATCCGAATGAAAATGTCCGAAGGGACGCCGCCGACGCAATCGGTAGAATCGGCGCTGACGCAAAGACGGCTGTTCCGGCGTTGGTAGTTTTATTGAAAGACAAAAGCGTCTCTGTCCGAAGGTATGCGGCTGAAGCGTTGGGCAGGATCGGACCAGAAGCCAAACCCGCCGTCCCAGGATTGGTCGAGTCCCTGCGGGATCAGGAGTTCGTTGTTCGCACCTACTCGGCCTATGCCCTCAAGCAAATCGGCATGGAAGCGAAAGAGGCGATTCCGGTTTGGATGGCGTTGTTGAAGGATAATCACGAACACCTTCGCAGCTTTGCCGCTGACGCATTGGGCGAGATCGGGCCAGAGGCCAGGGTCGCAATCCCCGCGCTGACCGAAGCGTTGAAGGATCAGGACAGATTTGTCCGCATTAGCGCGGCGAAGGGGCTGGGAAAGATGGGAACCGAAGCCAAAGCAGCCGTCCCGCTATTGATCGAGTTGTTGAAAGACAACGAGCCGCTCGTCCGAGCAAACGCCGCCGAGGCTCTAGGCCGGATGGGCGCTGAAGCCAAAACAGCGATACTGGCGCTGACCGAGTTGCAAAAAGACCAAGCGCCGGTGGTAAGACTTGCAGCCGCCGGAGCTTTGGGCAAAATCAGCGCCGCTGAAACAAAGCAGTAAGAAGAACCGCCGGAATCAATTCGGCTCTGCTTATTCAGAACGCGCCACGAGTTGCTCCACGATCCGGTTCGCTTCAGCGATCACTTTCTCTTCAAAACCGAATCCTTCCAGCCAAAACGTATTTTTCTGCGCGCGCCACCACGTCCACTGCCGCTTCGCGTAATGGCGCGTATCCAGCTTCATTTGTTCAATCGCGCTTTCGAGCGTCCGCTGGCCGAGGAGGTATTCGACGAATCGTTTGTAGCCGTGCGCGCTGAAGGCTTTCGCGGTGGGCGGGACTCCGGCGGCGATCAGGCTTTGAATCTCTTCGAGCAAACCGCGCTCGACCATCAGATCAACTCGCCGGTTGATGCGTTCGTACAACTCTTCGCGCGGCGGTTTGAGGACGAAGTAACGCAACCGCTCGGCGAATTCGGTAGGCTCTTCCGGCGAATGTTCCTGCCACCGGGACAACGGCTGGCCGGATGAAAAGTAGACTTCGAGCGCGCGGGTCACACGCGACCAATCCTTCGACGCAAATTTCGCAGCCAGCTTCGGATCAACGCGCGCCAGCATTCGGTGAAGATGCTCCGCCCCGCGCCTCTCCATAATCTTCTGCAATCGCGGGCGAAGGCTTTCATCAATCTCCGGCGAGTCGAAAAACTTCGTGGCCAGCGCGCGCAGATAAAACCCCGTGCCGCCGACCAGAATCGCGCGTTTACCTCTGGCTTCGATGTCAGCGATCACTTCCCTGGCCCGCTCGGCCCACGCCACAGCGGTGAAATTGACCGCCGGCTCGACGATGTCAATTAGGTGATGGGGAACGCCGCGTCGTTCTTCGCGCGGAACTTTCGCCGTGGCGACGTTGAGGCCGCGATAGACTTGCACCGAATCGCAATTGACGATCTCGCCGTCGAAGCGCAGGGCCAGCGCAATGCCCAGATCGCTCTTGCCCGAAGCCGTCGGGCCGACGATGGCAATCAGCGGTGTGTCGTTCATCAGGGAAGATTGAACCAGCGATAGATGGCGATGGCAAGCAACAGGGTAAGCAGCAACCAGGCGCCGATTTGTTGAGTTCTGGTCATAACTGACGCCGTTCGAGATTCATCTTCATCCCGTGCTTCGGACGAAGCGTGACCAGCGGCTGCATCTCCACCGGATGTCCAGGCGCGAGCCTCAACCGCCACCTCTGCGCTATCGTCGCCAACACCAGCGCGCCCTCCATCCACGCGAAGCCCTCGCCGATGCACAAGCGCGGGCCGCCGCCGAACGGAAAATATGAAAACTTCGGGCGCGATTCTTTCGCCTCCGGCGTCCAGCGTTCAGGATCGAAGCGGAAAGGTTCAGGAAAGTATCTCGGATCGTGATGCGTCACGTATTGGCTCATCAGCAAAATCGAACGGGCAGGAATCGTGTAGCCGCCGAGCGAATAGTCGCTGAGCGCGCGACGGCCAATGGTCCACGCAGGCGGGTACATCCGCATTGATTCGGCGAAGACCATCTCGGTGTAACTGAGCCGCGGGAAATCTTCAGCCGAAGGCAATCCACCTTTCAAAACATCGTCCACTTCAGCGTGGAACCTGGCTTCGACTTCGGGATGTTGAGACAGCAGGTACCACGTCCAGGTCAGCGCGTTCGCCGTCGTCTCGTGTCCGGCCAGGAAGATCGTCATCGCCTCGTCGCGCAACTGCTCGTCAGTCATCCCGCTGCCGTCGCCTTCAACGTCGCGCGCCGCGATCAGCATCGAGAGCAGGTCGCCGCGATCTTCACCACTGGCGCGGCGTTCGTTGATGATCCGATAGATCGTCGCGTCGAGCCGTTCGCGCGCTTTCTGAAACCGTTTCGTCGCAGGCAGCGGCAGCCGTTCGAGGAATTGCGAGAATGGCAGCGTCACCCGGTTGAATTGCTCGAAGGTCGTGGTCAGCGCCTTGCCTATCTCGTCGGCTTCCGATTCAACGTCGGCGTCAAACAGCGTCTTGCCCGCGATGGCCAGCGTCAACCGCATCATCTCGCGCGCCACGTCGCGCGTTTCTCCATCCTGCCATTCGTCGCTCATCCGGGCGGCGTATTCGACCATCGTCCGGGCGTAACCCGCTATGCGTTGACGATGAAACGCAGGCTGAGCCAGGCGTCGCTGCCGCAGGTGAAACTCGCCCTCGCTGGTCAACAAGCCTTCGCCCAGCAAACGCTTCGCGCGCTGCAATCCCTCGCCCTTCATAAAATTCTTGTTGTGCGTGACCAGCACGTCGCGGATGTAATCGGGATTGTTCACCAGGAAGACCGGCTGCGGGCCGAGTTTGAAATAAGCCAGGTCGCCATACTCGTTCGCCAGTTTCGTCAGAAACCCAATCGGGTCACGGCGAATGGCGAAGATGTTGATGCCGGGAACTATGGGCTTTGGCCCCGGCGGAAGAATCGCTGCGGCTGACGTAGTCATACTGATTTCACCTCCGACTCGCTGCCTGGAGTTCCGACTTCGGGTGGTTGGCGTGGCTAACCAAGACCGCCTGAAAGCCAATGACATTAAGTTCAGGCATTGGCCATTGGCAATTGTCAGGCAAAAAAGAACGCCAAACTTCCTGCGAAACAATTGCCAATGGCCAATTGGCAATGGCCAATGGGGCCGACGGCTTTCGCCTGAACTTACAGCGGTTTTCAAATGCGTGCGACTCATTGGCAATGAGCGGCTGCGCCGGGTCAGTACCGCGAGCGGTAGCGAGCGTGGCTTCCTCATTTGGTCCATTGATGGAGCCACGCTCGCTACCGCTCGCGGTACTGACCCGGCGCAACCGCGCATTCGCCGGAGCTGAATCCGTTGAGCGCGCGGTTGTGATGGGCGATGATCTGCGCGGCTTTCAACACCTCGTTGTCAATCGTCGTGTGCGCGTCGCCAGCCAGAGTCACATCGAAACCGAGCGTCGTCGCGTGGCGGCAGGCGGTGTCAACGCAGTACTCGGTCATACAGCCAGATTCGTTCGCTGACAAGCTCCTCGATTTCAGGCGTGATTGCGATAGTCATAGCTTTACTCCTTGTTCTACTCTGCCAGGTTGATTTCTATGTCCAACCTACCTCTTCCTATCAGCCAGTCATTTCCCCAACAGCCTCTTCACTCGTTCCACTACATTCGCCGCCGTAAACCCGAGCTTCTCCATCACCACCTGAACCGGCGCAGAAGCTCCGTACCGATCAAGCCCGACCACATCGCCCTTGCCGCCGACGTACTTCGACCAGCCTAAGGTCACCCCAGCTTCAATCGCAAGGCGCGCGGTCACGCCCGGCGGCAACACTTCAACACGGTATTCCTGCGGCTGTTTATCGAACAATTCCCAACTGGGCATGCTCACGACTCTTGCGCCGACGCCTTCCGCCGTGAGCTTATCCTGGGCTTCGACTGCGACTGAAACCTCTGATCCCGTCGCAATCAGGATCACGTCAACCTTGCCCGTCGGCGATTCGCTCATCACGTAAGCTCCGCGCGTCAAGCCTTCAGCCGATGCGTATTTCGTTCGATCAAACACTGGCAGTTTTTGTCTGGTCAGCGCCAAAGCCGTTGGGCCATGGCGGTTTTCCAACGCCACGCGCCACGCGACCGCCGTCTCATTCGCATCGGCGGGTCGAATGAGTGTCAGGTTGGGAACCGACCGCAGTCCCAGCAAATGCTCGATTGGTTGATGCGTCGGACCGTCTTCACCAAGTCCGATGCTGTCGTGCGTGTAAACGTAGATCGTTCCCAACCCCATCATCGAGGCCAATCGCACCGGCGGCCGCATGTAATCGTAAAAGACCATGAACGTGCCACCGAATGGGATCAGCGGCTTCGTGAGCACGATGCCGTTCATCACCGACCCCATCGCGTGTTCACGCACGCCGAAATGAAAATTGCGGCCAGCGTAATTGCCCGGCTGGAATTCACCCATCCCTTCGAGGAATGTGTTGTTCGACGGGCGCAAATCCGCCGAGCCTCCGAGCAGCATCGGCAGGACTTTGGCGAAGGCGTTGAGCGCCTTGCCCGAAGCTTCGCGCGTCGCCATCGGTTTATCCGCCGGAAAAGTGGGCATCGCCGACTGCCATCCTTCGGGCAACTTGCCGCTCGACCATTGGCGCCATTGCGCGCCCAGCTCGGGATTCTCTTTCGCGTAGCCTTCAAGCTTTGCATTCCATCCGTCTTCCAACTTCCGCCCGCGATCAATGGCCTGACGGAAATTCGCCAGAGCTTCATCCGGCACGGTGAATGGTTCTTCGTATGGCCAGCCGAGGTTCTGCTTCGCCAGCTTCACTTCGTCAACGCCTAGCGGTTCGCCGTGAGCCTTCGCGGTACCCGCTTTGTTCGGGCTGCCGTAACCGATGACGGATTTGACGCAGATGATCGAGGGGCGCGGATCGGCTTGCGCGGCTTTGATCGCGTTTTCAATCGCAGCCATGTCGTTCGCGTCGTTCACTGTCTGCACGTGCCAGTAGTAGGCCTCGAAGCGTTTTGCGCGGTCTTCGGTGAAAGCCAGCTTGGTGTTGCCGTCAATTGAAATTTCGTTGTCGTCGTAAAGATAGATCAGTCGGCCCAGCTTCAGATGTCCGGCCATTGACGCGGCTTCCGAAGCTACGCCTTCCATCAGATCGCCGTCCGAAACAATGGCGTAGATGAAATAATCGAAAAGATCGTGACCCGCGCGGTTGAAGTTGGCGGCCAGGTATTCGGCGCCGATGGCCATCCCGACGCCGTTGGCGAAGCCCTGTCCCAACGGGCCGGTCGTTGTTTCGATGGCCGAAGACAATTCCGATTCGGGATGTCCGGGAGTAAGACTTCCCCACTGGCGGAATTGTTTTAATTGATCAAGCGGATAATCGTCGTAACCGGTCAGGTACAACAAACTATAAAGCAGCATTGAACCGTGGCCCGCCGAGAGCACGAAGCGGTCGCGGTTCGGCCAACTTGGATTTTTCGGATTGTGGCGCAAAAATTTAGTCCACAGAACATAAGCCGCCGCAGCCATTCCCATTGGCATTCCGGGGTGGCCGGAGTTGGCTTTCTGGACGCCGTCCATGGCTAGAGTGCGGATAGTATTGATTGAAAGTTGCTCCAATTGGTTTTGCTCTGACATTGTTTTTTCTCTCTCCAACTTTATTCGGCGAGCTGACAGCTTCGCCTTACATTACTTGTTCGCTTTCGGTGATTTGTGGTTGTTGGCCGAGGAGCATTACAGGCAGCGCCTGTTCGGCGAACAACGACGAATTGATCAACGTCTGCACGATGTAATTGCCAGGTTGAACGAAGGTAGTGTTGACGAACACCGTGACGTTGTCGGCGTAACCGTCGGGCGGGACGGCGAAGCTGGTCGGCTGCGACATGGCGATGGTCTGCATCCGGTCCGGAGCCAGGATGCGGACTTCGGTCATGAACTGACCTTCGCCTCGCCAGTGATTGAGCACCGCGAATTTAATCATCGCCACGGGCAGTCGCGGAACGACGACCTGATGCATCACGCCCATCAAGCTCAGATGGTTCGACGCTTCGACGCGCACGTCTTCGCAAAAAATGGTGTAATCGAGTTTGAGGTTTTCGTAGGGTTGAATCATAAGCGCGATTGTAACCGCCAGCCTCGCAAAGTGAAATCGTAAAGAGAAGACGGAACAGACGGAAATAACGGAACAAACGGAATCGTCTCTCCCTTCCGTTTGTTCCGTTATTTCCGTCTGTTCCGTCTTCTCTCTGACCTTTTGATCAACGGCTCTGTTTGGTTACCGGCTTTCTCTCTTTGATCCTCTGAACCGGCGCAGGTTTGATCTGATCGAAGCTGAGGTTGATGATCGGGTACTTCCTCCAGTCCTTGTAATCGAAATGCCACCATTCGACCTCGAAAACGGCGAAGCCCTCCGCTTCCATCGCGGCTCGCAGGATGTCACGCACGCGGCGTTGTTCCTGTGTCCCGCCTTGATAATTCGGATGCGCGCGCTCGGTCATCTCGTCGTAGCCGCTGGGCATTTCGACCTCTTCGCCCGTGCGTAGGTCGAAGAGTGTCAGGTCAACCGCGCAGCCGCGATTGTGGCGCGAGCCTTGTTTCGGGTCAGCGACGAACTGTCTCTTTTCCGGCGGCGTCGAGTCCCAGAAGATTTTGGTCACAGACCACGGGCGGTAACCGTCGAAGACCAGCAGCCCGTAACCTTTCTCGCGCAGCTTGCGATGGGCGCGGACCAGAGCTTCGGCGGCGGGACGTTGTAAAAAAGCGCGGGCTTCTTTGTAGACGGGACGACCGAGGAAGTTGTTCGATGAGGTGTAGCGAATGTCGAGCTTGATCGTTGGGTCGAGTTTGACCAGTTCGACCAGCTCTGGCTGGCGGAAATTGCCCTTCTCTTTCGGCGGTTCCTGCGCGACAGCGCCTGCCCCCGGCAGCAGCAGTAAGAGAAGCAGGAGCCGGCGGCAAGGCGCCAGCCATTGATCACCGCCAATTGTCACGACGCTACCCTCGCAGAATTTTGTATGACCTCAAACCGACCGAGACTTTGTCTCCCGGCGCCAGCCTCAACCTCCGCGCGTCCCACTTGGTGCGGACGACCTTGATCACCAGGTCGCAGGGTTGGTCGGCAGCCGCGCCGCATTGCGAAGGCGCCAATTTCCCTATGTATCCGCGCGGCTGCAATTTCACCTTCAGCGATTCGGTGGCGCCGGCAAACGAGACATCCACCACTTCGCCACGCCCCAGATGATACGGCGTCTCCACCAGACCGGTTGGCGCGCCGAGCGTGATATCTTCGGGGCGAAAGACCATCTTGACCTGCTCCATCGTTTGATGAGGCGATGGTCTGGGCGCAGCCAGGCATTGTTCGCAATTGAGCGCGATGAATCCGTCGCGCCAGCATCCTTCGACCACGTTGGCCGCGCCGAGGAACGTCGCCACGAATTCGGTTTGCGGATTGTTGTAGACCTCGTCTGGCGTGCCGACCTGTTCCAAACGCCCGCGATTTAAGATGGCGATCTGATCGCCCAGTTCCATCGCCTCTTCCTGGTCGTGGGTGATGAAGAGCGCGGGGATTTTCAGCTTGCGCAACAAGGCGCGGATTTCACGGCGCAAACCGACGCGCGTTTGCGGATCGAGCGCGCTGAACGATTCGTCGAAGAGCAGCAGCTCCGGCTCGTAAGCCAGGGCGCGCGCAATCGCCACACGCTGCTGCTGTCCGCCGGAAATCTGCGAAGGGTGTTTGTCGCGTTGATCTTCGAGACCCGTCAACGCCAGCAGACGATCAACCACTTCTTTGCGCTTTTTCTTCCGCACGCCGCGAATGCGCAGACCGAAGCCGATGTTTTCGGCGACGGTCATTCGCGGAAAGAGCGCGTAATTTTGAAAGATCACGCCGACGTTGCGTTCACGCGCGCGCAGGTTTTCAATGGGTCTGCCGCTTAAAGAGATTTCGCCGCCATCGGGCGTCTCCAATCCGGCGATCAGCCGCAGCGTGGTGCTCTTGCCGCTGCCCGAATGTCCCAGCAGAACCAGGCTCTCGCCTTCCGCGATCGAGAAACTCACATCATCAAGGACCTGCTCAGAGCCGAACACCTTGCTCAAACCGCTGACCATCAGCGCTTCTCGCCGCTCAGTTTCCGGTTCGGCCCAGGCTTGAGTTTCGTGGAAGGGAGCCACCATTTCTCTAGCCATCAATAACCTCGCTTTCGATTGTGGATTGCGGATTTCCGCACTCACCTCTCAAGTCTTTTTCTGGTGAATAGTATCAACGAAAAGATCGCAAACGAAATCACGGCCAGCACGGCGGCGATCGCGTTTGCGCCTTCGACATCGCCTTCGGTGAACTTGGCGTAAATGTAAAGCGGCGCGGTCTGGGTCTTCATCGCCAGATTGCCGCTGACCATAATCGTCGAGCCGAATTCGCCGATCGAACGCGCGAAGGTCAGCAGCGCGCCCGTGATGATCGCGCCGCGCAAGCTGGGCAGCACGACGAAACGAAACGTCTGCCAGCGCGACGCCCCCATCGTCTCCGCCGCGTCTTCATAACTCGTGTCCAGGTTGTCCAGCGCCGGCTTGATCACGCCGAATGCCAGCGGGAAGGTCACAAATATGTTGGCCAGGATGATCGCCGCCGTCGTGAACATGATCTGGTAATCGGTATGTTCGAGGAATTGGCCTAGCAGACCGCTGCGCCCCCACAACAACAACAGCGCAAAGCCCGCGACGGCAGTGGGAATCGCCGTTGGCAGACTGATGATGATCATCAGCGCCGAACTGCCTTTGAATTCGTACTTGCTCATTACCCAGGCCGCGATCAATCCGAAGACGACGTTGCACGCGGTGGTGACGCTGCTCGTGGTCAGGCTCAATTTGAGTGAAGAGATTGCTGCGGGAGAGATCAACGCTTCCCAGAAATGGGTAGGGCCTTTAGTGAAGCCGTAAATGAAGATCGAAGCGAGCGGCAGAATCACCAACGGCATCATCGCCAGCAAAACGAAGTTGATGCCGATCGGCCTGGCGAGATCACCATGTCGCCCGTGAATGGCAGAGTGCCTGTTATGAAGAGCTGTGCTCATAAAATAGCTTCAATCCGCCCGGCTATTCCGTCCAACTATTCAGATTGACGTTTCGCTTTCAGCATCCCGGGCGAATTCCACTTGAACACGTGATAGACAGCCGGAACCTTGCCAACATTGCGGATGCCGTGAATTTGATTGGATGCCTGAAAGATTACCGAGCCAGGCCCCAGCCGCCGCGTCTCGCCGTTGACCAGCGATTCGACCGTTCCCTCCTTGACGATAATCACCTCTTCATCGGGATGCTTGTGCGGCGCATGCGGCGTCTCGCCGGGATTGAGCGTGGTCACGTGGCATTCCAGTTCGTCGAGCGTCGCGGTCGGCGCTTGAAAGAATTTGCGCGTCGATCCGATCTTTGTCGGCGTCACTTCGATGGAGTTCCAGTCGAACGCCGACGATCCCATAATTGGTTTGTCGGTTTGAGCCAGCGTCACGACGCCGAGCGTCGCGCCAACGGCGATGATCGCAACCAATAAATCTCTTCGCGTAATCTTCATTAACGTCTACCTTCCGGTTTGAATCTTTTGCTTCCACACGCCTTCGATGATTTCAGGGTAAGCCTGCGACCATCCGCCCAGGTCTTTGGCGTAAAACGGCAATTCGACTTTGGTAAATCTTTCGTTCAATTTCTCGTCGGTCACCGAACGGAAATGCGATTTGACCCAGGCCCTCTGCGCGTCTTCTTCCCACAAAGAACGGACGAACAATTCCACGACGGCGTACTTCGCTGGCGTCATTCCATGATCAATGATCACGACCGGATGCTCGCTGAAAATCGTCGCTCGCGGCATGACAACTTGAACCGCGTGTTTTTTGTCGAGCATCTGCAAAGCTTCCAGTTCGTATGTGATCAGCGCGTCACCTTCGCGCCGTTCGAAGTGCGTCCTCGCCTCGCGCGCCGATCCGAAGGTGGCGATCACGTTCTTCCAGACTCGCTGCAACAGATCGGACGCTCTTCGATGATCACGTTCGCCGCTCTCTTTCTCCGATTTGATCAACTCCGATCCGTAAACCGCCAACACAGACCATTGGCCCGCGCCGGACGACGCCGGATCGGCATGAATCAATCTCACGCCCGGTTTGGCCAGATCGCTGAAATCGTGGATGCCTTTCGGATTGCCCTGCTGCACGGCGATCACCATCGGCGTTTTATTGACGATGCCGCCGTAAGGCAATTTGCGCCACTCGCAGCCGGTCACCTCCGATTTGACCAACCGGTCGGCGTTGCGCTCGATGGCCAAAATGGCGACATCCGCTCCGGCGCCAGCAATGATCTGATTGGTGACGATCTCAGAACTTGCGAAAGCGGTCTCAAAATTCAATTGCTGCCTGGTCTTCTTCAACCACTCTTTCTGGTAAGCCGGGAAGATTTCGTTTTCGAGCGGTTCTTTGACGACGCTGAAACCGTAAACGGCGATTGTGGCCTCTTTGGCCACGTCGGATTTCCGGCGGCACCCGCTCGATTCAAAAATCAAAAAAATCGCCAGACAGCCCGCGATCAGCGCGAGTCTGAGCCTTGGGAGATGATCGTAACCGTGAAACACCATTCCCCGAATCTACGAATGAAATTCTGCGCGTGTGAGAAAAATTAGAGTTCGCCTCCCGCTTGGCGCGGACATAGCTTCCGCAAGCAGGGAGACAGGGGCAGGCGGCTGGAACATTTTTGATGTATTGATTTTTGAACAGAGGATGCGACGTGACATTGTGAATCACTCCCGCGATCGCATCCGAGACCCGCTTTTTTCATCGTTCCCAGCCGCTTTGATCTAGCCTTATGCTTGGCCGTCAATCGTCTTAAATCCGTATTGTTTGGGTTGATTTTTAACGAAACAACAACGCGGTTATACACCCCACTCCGCGATAAAGTCAATTTGGACAGCCTGGCTTTTTGCAAAGCCGCGTTGGGGAGGATATGCCATATTTCATATGTGATATGTCATACGAAATATGGCATATCCTTGCTTGCCTGAAGCCACTTCGCGCGAAAACGGACAGGATCAAAGATGTATGCCGCACTCCAGTTTCTTCTCTCCGTCCCAACGTCCGCTGCGTTCGTGCGCGCCGAAGGCGACGCGGCGCGTGCAGGGCGCGCAACCGATGCTGGCGTAACCTTCGTCGTAAAGCCGGTTGTAAGGCAGGTCGTTTTTCACGATGTAATCCCACACTTCGCGGCGCGTCCAGGCGGCCAACGGATTGATCTTGACCAGCGAGTGTCGCGCGTTCCACTCGATGACGCCGATGTTGGCGCGCGTTGGCGATTGATCGCGCCGCAGCGCCGCAATCCAGGCGTCGTGTCCTTTGAGAGCCTGATTGAGCGGCTCGACTTTGCGGATGCGGCAACAGAGATCGGGATCGCGTTCATAAAGCTTTTCACCGTGAATTCGATTTTGCTCCCTGACGCTCAGTTCCGCGCGCTGTTCGACGACGTTGAGGCCGTAACGCTCGCGCAACTGATCTTTGAGTTGATCGGTTTCGGCAAATTGGAACCCGGTTTCGAGGTAAATGATCGGCGTCTGGGGCGCGATCCGCGCCAGATGGTCAATCACCACCACGCCTTCCGCGCCGAAGTTGGAGGTCATCACCAGACGCGGCGTGAATTGTTCGACCGCCCACTCCAGAACCTCTGCGACGCCGCGCGACTCGAAATGGCGCGACAGTTGTTTGATCTCAAACTCCGACAACCTCTCTTGCTCAATGTTCACTGTTCTCCCTCCTTCTCTTCAGCCTGCAACAATTCCAACGCCATCCGCCGAGCCTCTTCACGTTTTCCCGCCCGAATCAGATCAAGCGCCTCGGACTCGACGAACGCATGCAGGATTTTGCGCCGCCGCTCGAAATCTGAAACGCGCCGTTTGGTCTCGACACGCATCTCGGCGGCCAGTTCGAGTAGTTCGCCGTATTCTTCGCCAATCAGGCTGGCGACTTCGCGCTTGACCCGCTGGGTCAGCGAAGGACTGCCGCCGCCGGTCGAAACGCTGATCTGCAAGTCGCCGCGCGTGACCAACGCTGGCGTGATGAAATTGCACAGCGCCGGTTGATCCACCACGTTGTGAAGCAGTCCCAACTCCGCCGCCAACCTCGCCACTTCCTCGTTCACCGCTTGATCGTTGGTGGCGCTGATGACCAGAGTGACGCCGCGCAAGTCGTCAGTCTGGAATTCGCCCCGGCGATACTTGATCGCGCTGCTGGCAATCAATTCGGCCAAACGCGGTGTCAGATCAGGACTGACCAGCCGCACTCGCGCGCCCGCCTCGACAAGCTGGACGGCTTTGCCTTCGGCAATCGCGCCGCCGCCAACCACCAGCGCGGCGCGGTCTTTGAGATCGAGATAAACGGGGTAGTAACGCATATTCGCGCTTCAGCTTGCCAGCAATTCCAGAAATGGATTCGGCAAGTTGTGATCGGCGAACTGAAAATCTTCGACTGGCCGGTCGAACCATTGCAGCTTTTCGCGCAACCCCACGACCTCGCCGACGACGATCAGCGCGGGAGCTTTGATCTGCTTGCGCTCGACGACGCTGGCAATCTCGTCCAAAGTGCTGACGTAGGTCTCCTGATGGTCGTAGGTCCCCCAGCGCACGACCGCCGCTGGCGTGTCGGCGGCGCGTCCGTGAGCTATCAATTGCCGCGAGATTTCGCCGAGGTTCGACAACCCCATAAAGAAGACCAACGTGTCCACGCCTTTTGCCAGATGCTGCCAGCGCAGCGATGACTCAGGCTTCGCCGGATCTTCGTGGCCCGTCACAAACGTCACCGAACTGCCGTAGCCCCGATGCGTGATCGGGATGCCCGCGTAAGCCGCGACTGACGACCCAGCGGTCACGCCTGGCACGACCTCCCACTCGATTCCGGCTTCAGCCAGCGCCAGCGCCTCTTCGCCGCCGCGGCCGAAGATGAACGGATCGCCGCCTTTCAACCGCACGACCAGTTGATGCTCTCCGGCTTTGGCCAACAGCAACCGGTTGATCTCCGCCTGCGTCCACGAGCTTTCAAAGCCGCGTTTGCCGACGTAGATCAATTCGGTTTGCGGCGCGGCGTGTTCGAGGGTTTTCGGATTGACCAGATAGTCATAGATCACGCAATCCGCCGCCGCGATCAGATCGCGCGCTTTCAGGGTGAGCAGGCCCGGATCGCCAGGCCCCGCTCCGACTAAATAAACCTTTCCGGTTTTCACTAAACACCTCCTGCTTTTGCCGCAAGCGACGCGATCAGGCCGAGCGATTCGAGCTTGGCGACGATCTTGGCCGCGCTCTCTTCAACCGTTTCGCTGTCGCTGTTGATCAGGATTTCAGGATCGAGCGGTTCTTCGTAAGGATCGGAAACGCCGGTGAATTGCTTGATCTCGCCAGCGATGGCTTTCTTGTACAGCCCCTTCACGTCGCGCGCGATCAGCGTTTCGAGCGACGCTTTGACGAAAACCTCGATGAACCGCGCGCCTTCGGCTTCGATGCTCTGCCGCACCTCGTCGCGGATTTCGCGGTAAGGCGAAATCGCGGCGGCGATCACGCCGACGCCGTTACGCGAAAGCAACCGGCTGACGTAGCCGATGCGGCGGATGTTCGTATCGCGGTCTTCTTTGGAAAAGCCGAGTCCTTTGCTCAAATTCGTGCGCACTTCATCGCCATCGAGCACTTCAACGTTGACGCCGCGCGCGCGAAGCTGCGGCGCGATGGCGTCGGTCAAAGTCGTTTTGCCCGCGCCTGACAATCCTGTGAACCAGAGTGTGAATCCTTGTGACATTGATAATTCCTCTTTTGATCAATTGTGGAGGCGGCGGCCGGAATCGAACCGGCGGATAAAGGTTTTGCAGACCTTCGCCTTACCACTTGGCTACGCCGCCTCAAATTCTCAATCTCAAATCTCAAACTCAATCTCAAACTCTCAAATCTCGAATCTCAAATCGTCCTCAACCCTTCGATCAACACCTCAGCCACTTCCGGTCGCGTGAATTCGCCTGGCGGAACTTGCCCATTGGCCAACATCTCCCGCACCTTCGTGCCGCTCAGATTGACGTGGTGTTCGGCGTCGTGCGGGCAGGTCTTGAGCGACGCCATCCCGTCGCAGCGGCGGCAGTAGAACGTGTTGTCGAAGAACATCGGCGTGATGCCGATCTCTTCCGGCGCGAAATCCAGGAAGATGCGCTGCGCGTCATACGTGCCGTAGTAATTGCCCACGCCCGCGTGATCGCGCCCGACGATGAAGTGCGAACAGCCGTGGTTTTTGCGGATCGTGGCGTGGAAGATGGCTTCGCGCGGCCCGGCGTAACGCATCGCCGCCGGCAACACCGCCAGCACCGTGCGCTCCAGCGGGTAGTAATGTTCCAAAATGGCTTCGTAAGCGCGCAGGCGGACTGGCGCTGGAATGTCGTCAGCTTTCGTTTCGCCCACAATCGGATGGAGCAATAAACCATCAACAGTTTCGAGCGCGCATTTTTGAATATATTCGTGAGCGCGATGCACCGGGTTGCGCGTCTGGAAAGCGACGATCCGCCGCCAGCCTTTTTCGGCGAACAGCGCGCGCAGTTGGCGCGGAGTGTGACGGTATTGTTTGAACTCGTGGCCGTTCGGATGTTCGACGACGCTGACGTGGCCGCCGAGCAGGTAATCGCCCTGCGAATACAAAACCTGCACGCCGGGATGTTTGTCTTCGGTTGTGCGGTAAACGGCTGCGGCTTCGCGCCGCTTATCGTATTTGTAGATTTCAGCCAGATGCAGCAAGGCGACCAACCGTCCATCGCGCGCGCGCAGCGCCACATCGTCGCCGAGTTTCAACCTGGCGCGCTCTTCTTCGGTCGCCGACAGCGTGACCGGAATCGTCCAGACCAATCCGTTCGCCAAACGCCGGTTATCCAGCACCGACAGGTAATCGCCTTCGCCCATAAAACCTTCGAGCGGCGAGAGCGCGCCCGTGGCGATCAATTCCAGATCGGCTTCCGCGCGCGCGTTGATCGTCAAACCCGGCGCCTTAACGGCGGCGCGCAGCAAATGCTCGCGCTCGGCGCCGCGCGCTTCGCGGTCAACCAGCTTCCCGCCATGCGGTTCAATCAAGCTCATTTCGTTTCTCTCTCCTTTTCGCCTGCTGTGTCGTGTGTTTGTCCGTCCCGCCGGCAAATGCGGGCCGCAAAGAATTCCAGTTGTTAAACTCAGGCTTCTCTTCCGCTTTGCCGCGGTCGAGCGTGTCCCGGTCGAGCGGCGTGCAAACCATCTCGCGCCAGGTAAGTTCGAATTTCCAATCCGCGATCTCAACTTTCATACTCATAAGGTTGCGACCTCCATGCGCAAAACAATTGGGCGTGTGTGGCAGTAGCCCGACCGTGAGGGAGGGCTGAAAGCAATGACTGCGCCCTCCCTCACGGTCGGGCTACTACCACAGCTTCACTGCCACGGCTCAAATCAATCACGCGGCCGAATAGGGTTCAGCCCGTAACGATTTTCAGTGACTATTTGTAATGGGATTGAGTTCGGCCCTCAGGCAGCCGGAACGAGGAACTAGCGACAACAACAACAACAGCAGGAGGTGTGGTAGGGAATCATCAGGCAGGCAGTCGAAGAAAGAGATGAAGAGAATCCGCTTGGCGTTCGATAAATACTTAAGCCGGAATAAACCGACCGTTGCAATTTTTCGTTGAGTTGCATTGTTGTACCTTTCTTTAAAGTTCAAGCCATAATTAGCTTGAATGTTAGTGGCGAGCGTTATACACGCTGCCCGGCGAAGCTGTCAATCAATATTTTCCGCTACCTACATAAATTCTGTTTATACGCCGTTGTTTCCAACGATTGTCATACGACTGACAATTCCTTGAATCTCGCTACCCGCCGCCAGACGGCGGCCTCGCCTTCCGCTTGAATCAGCGCCCGGACTTCACTATAAGCCATGGCGTAAAGCTCGCGCATTTCTGCGACAGAAGCTGGCCGCGCCAGCTTTCGCTCCAGCTCTTCGCGCGACAACGTGGTCTTGTTTTCGATGCGCGGAAGCTTCGCGGCTTCTCCGGCGACGTAAATCGCCAAGCCTTCGGCCAGCCAGCGTGGCGCGCGGGATTGACCGAGAACTTCGATCACAGCGTGAGCGAATTCGTGACGCAAGGTCGTGTTCAAAACCCCGCGCCGCCTGAGCAGCGGCAGCGGTTGCAATTCAATCTTTCTGCCGCGCGTCACGCCAGCAGCCCAGCCTGATTGGCCCGTGGCTGCGATGAAATCCGCCGTTGTGGCATGAATCACGACCTCAAATGGCATTGGCTCGGCGATTCGCAACGAAGCTCTCTCCAAACGCCGCAGCAAGTCTTCGCGCGCCGATTCCAGAACGCGAAGCGCGTTTTCGACCGATCTCATGTCAACGTTCGACGGGAAGCTTGCGCGAAAATGTTCGCTGGAAAGCAAGCGTTTATTCTCCCAAATCCCACCAGCGGAAGCTGGTGGATTGTTCAAGCCCAACCTACCAACGGCCAAAATGCTTCCCGAATCCCACCAGCGGAAGCTGGTGGATCGTTCAAGCCCAGCCTTCATGGTTTTCCGGCGCAAATAGGTCGGGCTTGAACGATCCACCAGCTTCCGCTGGTGGGATTCAAAGAAGTGATGGGCTTTTTGTAGGCTGGGTTTGAACGATCCACCACCTGCCGGTGGTGGGATTCTATTGGGCTTGAACAATACTCCGACTCCCGTCGGAGGCACGACTTTCGTGTCACGCCTCAAGCTCGCGCCCGGAAAATAATGATTGAGAATCTGGCGGTAATCCATCCCGCGCCGCGCCGCCACGTGCGCGCCTTCCTGGCAAAGCCCCAGCCCGTGACCGAACCCTCCGCCGCGAAACACGAAATCTCCGCCAGCGCGCGAGACTTCAAACCGCGAGCTTTTGATCATCTGCCAGCCCAGACTCCGTCCGACGATGAGCTTGAACTCCCAGCCTCGGATCACGCGACGGCGCGAGCCTTCGATCGTGATCATCTCGGCTCTGCCGGTCGCGTCGCGTTTGCTGACTACGATTGATTCAAGCTTCGCGCCAACATCCGAGCGTTCGTCGCTCTGCAAAGCCTTCGCCAGTTGATTGGCCGGAATCGTCTGCATCCACCGGCGATGGGGCATCGTCGCGCAGAAATCGTCGCGCACTCCGCGCAGGTAGGTTGGCGCGGGCGCCCCCCACAACGTTTCGATGTTCGCGGTTATTCCGCCGCAGGCCGCGTGGAAGTAAACGTCCGCAATCTGACGCGAATCATCCCGCAAAATCTCTCCCACTGTCTCTTCCACTGCACGTCGGGCGGCTACCCGCGTGTTCTTCGCCTTGCTCATCACGAAACGCTGGCAATGCGTCGTGCTGCAAAAATCGTAACCATCCTGCGCGTGGCGTCCGCGATTCTTCAAGGCGAAAGTCCGGCTGACCACGGCCTGCGCTTTCAACGCTTCAAATTCGTCTTCAACGCTCGCCTCGCCTACTAGCACGCCGACCAGATACTCCTCCACCGGCAGTTCGCGCGTTACGTTCTCGCTGACAGAACGAACCCTGACGGATTGCGGATTGCGGATTGCGGATTGCGGATCAGTACCGCGAGCGGTAGCGAGCGTGGCTCCATCAACAGACCGGCTGGAGGACGCCTCGCTCGCTACCGCTCGCGGTACTGATCCGACCGCCGCCTTCTTCATTCCACATTCCGCATTCCGCATTCCGCATTCCAGAATCGGTCTGGCCACTTCCGCCGCTTGCGAACCGTGCGCACGTTTCAAGAAGACCAACACGCCGAGCTTGACCTGCTCCGCTCGCGGAACCCCGACTGGTTTTTTGTCCGCCGCGAGTCCGGCGAACCATCCTTGCGTGCGCCAGCGGTTGCTCGAAGTCGAAGTCCCCGTCTTGCCGAAGACGTAAAACGGCAAATCCGACAACGACGCTTTCGCCGCCGTGCCGTATTTCACTGAACCGCGCATCCCTTCGATCAACACTGAGCGATGTTCTGGCGCAATGTTCAACCGAATCTTCTCTTGCGGAACCAGATGGTGGTCGCCTGATTTCTGCGGGCGGTAAAGATGACCGCCGTTGACCAACGCTGCAAAAGCCGCGATCAATTGAACCGGCGTGACCAGCAACTGCTCGCTTTCGCCGAGCGAAATGCGCGGATGCCAATCGCCGCCAGGCAACTCTCCCATCGCCTCGTTCGCGTTCACGCCCGTGCGTTCGCCGAAGCCGAAACCGCTGAGTGTCGAATTGAACGCGCCTTCGCTCAAACGCTCGCCGACGCGCGCGAAGTAATCGTTGCAGGAATAGGCCAGAGCTTGTGGGAGGTCGAAAGGCGCTTTGCTTACTGGGTGCGAGCAAACGATCTCGAAACCGGCGCGCGCGTAACGTGTCTGGCATTGATGGCGATGCTCACGATCAATCAGTCCAGCGCGCATTGCGGCAAGCGCGGTGAAGGGCTTGATGGCTGAACCTGGCGGGAATGTTTGTTCAAAAGCGAGGCGTGGGTTGACGACCGCGCGCAGGCGGCCATTTTGCGGATCAATGACGATGACGGCGCCTTCGCGTTGGCCCAAAGCTTCTTCAGCTACTTTTTGTAAAGCATCGTCGAGGTCGCTTTCGGTGAGAGCGGGCGTGGGTGGTTGATCGGTCGCAGGTCGCGCCTGTTGCATTGCGCAGCAAGACAGCAGCGCGACGATGATTCCGATCTGTGCCAGCCAACGCAGCATAAGTCAAAACTACAACTCTTCCATCGCGCGCCGCGCAGTCATCTCCGCCATCGAACCGAGCGTCAATAACCAGCCAAGAAAAATCATCAGCAACGCCAGCGTGGTTTTGACGCCGACTACCCAGAGTTCGGTCCATTCGTCTTTAAACGTGGCTTTTTTGAACAATAGGAAGTAACTGATCGCGCCGAACACCGCGCAGACCAACACGTAGATCAGCAATGATCGAGGCGCAAACGCTCGCGCAATGCTGCGCCCGAAGCCCTTGAACGCCGCCGCCAATCCCTCGCGCACAGTTGCAATCCACAGATGAATCGCCATCAGCGGAAGCAGACAGTAAAGCAAAAATATCCGCACGGCGCTGACGCCAATCGCCAGCCATGCTCTCGCCTTCGATCCGGCCGTCAGCGATTGGGTGAAGAAGGTCTGGTCAATCTTTCCGAAAGCGTAGACGATCAGCCAGGCGAGCAGGACGAGCGGCAACGTGACGATCAGAATCTTCCAGCAGTCCTTCAACGCGCGCTTCAGCAAATAGCCTGCGCCGACGCCGATGCGCACGTAGCTCAATCCCATCGCCTGCAGCGCGAAGAAGAAGGTGATAGCCGCGAGCGTAATGACCAGATTCAAAACCACCTGAAGCTTCGTCGCTTCGCGCACCGTGAAGAAAAAAAGATAAATGGCGGCAACCAGGGCGGCGTAGAGCGCGAGCGAAATCAATAACGCGCCCCAGTTGGCGAATAGCCTTCGCGCCGCCGCCGCAATCGCTTCAATCACGTCTTTGATCATCACTTTACCATTTGCCCGTGATCCCCAATGGCTCAACTCAATGCCATTGGCTTCATGACGGGATGACAAACATCATCTTTTATCCAAAATACTCAGCTTCCTGTTCTCGGTGTTCGCCTGCACTGTCGGTTGATACATCAACTCCGCCCGCGCGGGCGCGACTTTGAACTCGCCCGGAATCTGCACGCGGAGCGCGTACTGGTAGGTCGCGTCGCCGTCGAAATAATCGGCGAAGATGACCGTGCGCTGGTCGCGGAATTCGCGGTTGCTGTACCGCTCGCTCCAGCGGTTGTCGCTGTAATCCAGATTGATCCCGCTGACCCGTTCGAGTTGTTCGCAGCCGGCGGGAATCGGGTCTTCGATCATCAGGTACTGGGCGCGCGCTCCCTGCGCCCGCAACCGCGCGACGATCAGGTCGCCCGAACGCAAATCGCCGCTGAGCGGCTCCAGCTTCCACACCGGCTTCCCGCCTTCTTCGACCACCCGCAGCCGCAGGTAATCGCGTTCGAGTTTCAGTTCGTTCGAGGATTGCGACGCGAAGTTCTCTTCGCGCGTGTAGTAATCGAGCGTCGCCGAGGCGTACAGCACGCCCGCGCCGCGTTTGACTACGCGCACCTGGTTCGCGCCAGCGATGGTGGAGCCTTTGCGTTCGATGATGATTGGCTGCCCCGCGGCCGCGTCCGCTGAGGTAACGCGCCTGGTCAACACCGGCTCGCCGTTCAGGAAGACTTCGACCGAATAATCCGCCGAAAGCTCCCGGCTGACTTTCAGGTAATCGGTCAACGCGAGGATCGCAAACGCAGTGTGTTTGGTCGAATCCCAGTAATAACCGTTACGGCGATTTCCCACGAGCCAGCGCGCGGCTTTTGGCAGCAGCGCGCTTTGCGGACTCGTCTGCGCCAAAGCTTTGAGCGACAACGCGGTCGCTTCGAGGTCGTTGTTCTCATTGAAATCGAGCATCGGTCGGCGGCGCGATTCCCAGTGCGCGTCGAAATCCGTCACGCGCGCGTTGCGTTCGATCTCCGCCGCCACCTGTTTGGCCCGGCTCTCGTCGCCGCGATGTTTCAACGCCAGCGCCAGCAACGCGCGGCCATAAGGTTGCAAATCCACGCGCTTGGCGAACAGATCGTTCGTGTAGCGCGCGTCGGCTTCGCCGCTGACGGTGAGCGCGTAAATCAGATAAGCGCGCGATTCGGGATCAATGGGTTTGCCGTCCTCCAGCTTGCCCGAATCAAGTAGTTGTTTGACCCGATCGCGGCCCTGGTCGAGCGCGTAACTGTTGACGCCGTATCCCGCGCGGCGCGCCATCGCCAGTCCGTCAACGACGTAAGCGGTCATGAACGGATCGGTCTTGTCGTCGAGCCACCATCCCCAGCCGCCGTCGCCATGTTGCAGGTTGTAAAGCCGTTCGAGTCCGCTTTGAACCTTCTTGCCCAAATCGTTCGACGATTTGATCGAAGCCGGCTTCACGTCCCTGAGCGCCTGCGCGACGATCACGTTCGGCAGGAAACTAGACATCGTTTGCTCGGTGCAGCCGTATGGATAGCTAGTCAGATAATCGAGCGCGCCGAACATCGCCCCGGCCACTGACGGCGCGGCTTCAATGCGCAACGTGCGCGCCTGCGTGTTCGCGTTGGCGGGCAGGTCGAGGGTGAACGTTTTTTCGGCGACCTCATCACTGATCGCCGCTGCGCTACCTTTGGTCTGTTTCAAACCCTGCGGCACGACCGGCACTGGCAATTCGATCCCGTCGGATTCCACGTTGGTCTTGGCCGTCGCCAGCAGCGTCACATTGCCGAGCTGCTGCGCCGAGATGCGCCAATCAATGCGATGCTCGCCCTGCTTGGCGATCGTCACCGTCTGTTGCGCCGTGTCGAGCAGGTTCGCGCCCGCGACTTTCAATTCGATCTGCGTGACTTTCTCCGAATCCAGGTAGTTGTGGACGATGCCCGAAACCGTGACGGTGTCGCCTTCGGTCATGAAGCGCGGAGTTTCGAGCCGCAAAATCAAATCCTTGCGCGACAACACGCGGACGACGTTCGACCCCACGCGCAGGTCGGCGCTCACCGCGCGAGCCGTCGCTCGCCACGTCGTCAGGTTGTCGGGCAGATTGAATTTCACGGTCGCCTTGCCGTCCACGCCCGTGACGACATCCGGCTTCCAGAACGCTGTGTCTTTGAACTCTTTGCGAATCTTCGCTTCGGCGTACTGGCTCTCGCTCTTGAAATCGGCCAGTTGATACGAACGTTTGTTCTGCGCCAACTCCATTTTCTTGCTGCCGGAAAAGCCGGTGAAGTAGTAGGCGGTCGAGTAATGCGTCGAGACGCGGTTGTAACGCGTGCCGTAAAACGCTTTGCGGATGTCGCCCGAAGTGTCCGGGCGGACGTTGTAAACGGCTTCGTCCACTACGCCCAGGCTGACTTCGACTCCCGGCGCGGGCGTGCCATCGGCGTTGCGCGCGATGACGGTGTACGACGCCGGGTCGCGCGGTTTGTACTCTTTCTTGTCCGGCAGTACTTCAATGTTCAGGTATTTGTTGCGCGAGGGAACGGAGATGCTCTTGCTGTGTTCGTACATCTCGTTGTCCTTCACGTAAGCCACGCTAAGGTAGATGTTCGGCGAGAAAGTCTCCTTGATCGGCAGCTCGATCATCACCGCGCGCCCGTCAGCGTCGATGCGCTGCACGTCCATCACCTTCGACATCTCGGTCGTCACCAGCAGGTGCGCTTTGTCTGTCGGCAGCATCGCCAGCACGCGCGCGGTATCGCCGACCTTGTACGATTTTTTGTCCGCGACCAGCTTGATCGAACCGTAATCGCGGTAGGCCGAATCGGCCCAGCGGTTGTTGCGGTCAGTAGCGTAAATGTATCCGGCGTCGGAAGGTATCTTCTTGCCGTTTTCGTAAACGAAGGTTTCGATGTCAATCGAGCCGGTGATCGGAATGCGGTAATCGTAGGCGCCTTCGCCCTGCGCGTTGGTCGTCACATCGGCTGATGAAAGGTCGCGCTTGACCGGTTTGTATTTGATCCAGGTCTGGTCGCCTTCCTTCTCTTCGACCCTTTCGTATTTCACCTCGACGAACCGCAGCGTGGCTTTGCTCGAGACGGGGCGGCCTTCGTAATCGGTCGTGATGACTTTGATCCGCGCGGTGTCGCCCTGGAGGTAGACGTAACGTTCGGGGCGCGCGAAGACCACCACCTTCCCGCGCGTGCCCACGAAACCGGCCTTGCCTTCCATCTCACGGCGCGACGAATCGGTCACTTTCGCTTCCAGACGGTAAGCGAAATCGTAAGGCTGTTTTTCATCCGGCGGCGGAACGTCGAACGCGATCTCCAACTGGCCGTTGGCGTCCAGCCTCCCCTCGCCTTCCTTGACCATATCGTCACCGTAACCGTAGTAGCCTTCCTCGTCGCCTTCGCCTTCTTCTTCGCTCTCCGCCTCGCCGTATTCATCGCGGAGGCGCCAGTGATGGTAACGCGAGCGGTAGACGTAGTATTTCACGTCGCCGTTGGCCACCGGCGCGCCGAAAAAGTATTTCGCTTCGACCGTGAATTTGGTCTTTTCGCCGACGGGCACGAAGTTTTTCGCGGTTGTCACTCTGACTTTGAATTCGGGCTTTTTGTATTCGGCGACTTCAAACGAGCCTTGTGTCTGAGCTTCGCCGATGGTCGCGTTGATCGAGTAATAACCCAGCGGCGCGGCGGGCGGCAGATCAACTTCGCCGCTGAACGTGCCTCGCGGCGAAAACGGCAAATCTTTGTTAAGTACCTCGTTGCCTTCCTGGTCGGTGATCTTGACGTTGACCGTGCGAACCGTTGGGGTTTCGTAACCGCCTTCGCTCAAACGGCGGATGATGCCTTTGAAGTAAACTTTTTGTTCGGGGCGATAGACCGGGCGATCCGTGTAGATGTAACCAGGGAGCCGCTCGCCCGATTCATCGCCTTCGCTGAAGTAGTACGGCTGCAGGTCGGAGATGGCGAACTCATCGTTTCGCTTCGCCAGAATCAGATAGGAATTATCGGTCTCTTCCAGCGGCGCGGCTGGGTCTAGCTGCGCCGCTTCCCTGTCCTGTTGCATCTGCTGCTGGTTCGGCTGTTCTTTCTGAATCTTGACCCTGAGAATGCCGCCACGATCCGTCGCGCCCGTGGCGGCGACCTTTTTTCCTTTGACGACCTCGACCTTCACGTCGGCGCGCGGCTCGCCCGACCTGCGATCAACCGCGTAGACCAGCATCTCGCCATCCGGCGTTGTCTTGTTGATCATCGTCAGGTCAGTAACGACGGCGATCGTGTAAGCGCGCAGGTCGCCATTCACCGCTTCAATCAAATAAACGCCCGGTTCGCGCCTGCCGAGCGAAATCATCCGCGAATCGTATTCGTTATCGAGCGGCGAGAGCACCTGCCGCCACGAACCGACAAGCTGGTCGGGATTGAGCAACGGCACGCGGGCGTAATCGGCGACGTTCAACGGCAATTGTTCACCCGAACGGAATCTGTCGTTGAAGGCAGTGCGCGATTCGCGTCGAAGCTGGCCGCGAAAGTAATTTTTGACCGTGCGGGAGACAGAGGATTTGAACGAACGCAGCTTTTCCAGAAACGATGGTTTGCGATCAACTGTCGCAGCGACTTCGGCCACCTCACTTCTGTCTTCTTCGCCAAGCTGATGCAGGTTGTTGAGCTGTTTGAAAAACTTGAACGGGTCTTTGACCTGGTAGACGCGGAAATCGAGCGTCTCGACGCCCTGGTAGCTGATGTAGATGCGCGCCTTCTCGTTCGAGCCGTAAGTGCGATTGGTCGAGAGCGAGAAACGCGGCTTGAGAGCCGGGCTTGGCTGCGGGCTGGCGGCGGGGGTCGCAGTCGCGGTCTGCGCGCCGCGAACCTGATTCTGGAAGGTCGCCAGCGTGATCGTCGCCGCGATGACCGCGAAGTAAACGAAAACAACGGTGAGATGATTCCTGAGTTTCATAACTGCGATCCTTCTCCGTCTTACTCCAAAATCTTGAGGCGGTAAAAACCGAGGAAGTGGGGATTGTTTTCCAGCGGCCGCCAGCGTTTATCGGGATGCCGGTCGAGCGTGGCTAGCCTGACTTTTTTCACTTCGCCTTTGTCGTCAGGCGAAGAACCCGTGTGATATACCACCCAATCACCCGCGCCTTCGCCGTTGTGGCGGGCGTCGGCGACGAAGATCATCACGTGGTAGGGGAATTTCTGAACCCACGGCTGATGAAAGAAGAGCAGGTCGCCGCGCTCGGCTTGACGGCGGTCGCGGCTGACGAACACGGCGTTATGATTTTTGAGCGTGCGCGCATCGGCGAATTCCGAAAATTTGCCGTTGGCCGGATCGCCTTCCTGAAAAGATCCGAAATCCGCGCGGAAGAGTTTTTCTCCGAGCGGGCCGCGTTCGAGGCTGTAAGCTCTGACATCGGGAGCGACGGCTTCATAACCTTCGCCCATTCCCTGAAACCAGAGCCGGTCGTGGCTCCGCAACGCTTCGCGCCAGGTGAACCGGACCAGCCCTGCGCAATCGCGCTGCTCTTCGTTCCAGGCGACGCTCAACCGGTAAAACTGCATCTCGGCGATGTGCGCAAACCAGCGGCGGAAATTCTCCCGGTCATCGAACGAGCGTAATTCAGCCGAATCGGGAATTCCGTCGTCATCGGAATCGCCGTGAAAGATCACGGGGGACAGCGCCGCGGCAGTCTTTGTCCGCTCGATCTTCGCCTGCGGCGATTTTCCGCAACCGGAAATGAGCAGGGCGGCGAACAGGACGCAAGTTTGCGCCATTCGAGCCGTAAATTTGTCGAGCTTACGATTCATCATCGAGCGAAATGGATGACGTTTAACGCCTGCGTACTATAACCGCAATCAGCGGATAAACGAAAGATCGGGCATTCCGCGCATCCTCCGGTATATCCGTCCCACGACGCATCATCGCGCCATTCACGCTTCCGCCAACAGGGGCGAAACAGCTTCATCACGTCCGGCTCGCCGCGCCCATCGGCTGTGGGTCGCCACAATCAGGGCTTTTAACCCATTGCTTGATCGAGCTAACGAAAGATTGATTGATAGGTTGTAGGTTTTGGGTCTCAGGTTTTAGGTCTAAAATGCCCTCGGAGTTTTGTGATGCGCATTCAAAGTCACCGCAGATCGGTCTATTTCTTCATCGCGTTCGGCGTGTTCCTGGTCGCGCTGGCGGCCGCGCTCAACGTCGGGTGGGTTTTGCTCAACTGGCGTGAATTCGCGCTGATGATCCTCGGCGGCGCCTTCTTCATTGTGATCATCGCGGGCGTGGCGCTCAACACGATTTTCCTGGTGCGCGAAATCCGCCGCAACGAGCAGCACGACAGCTTCATCAACGCCGTCACGCACGAGTTGAAGACGCCGATCGCTTCCATCCGGCTTTACCTGGAAACCTTGCAGACGCGCGAAGTGGACGAGGCCAAGCGCCGGGAGTTTTATCAAATAATGCTCGATGACAACGACCGTTTGCTGCGCACGGTCGAACAGGTTTTGCGCGCCAGCCGCACAGGCCACGGGCGCCGCCACATCCATCAATCGCCGATTGATCTGGGCGAGTTGGCGCAGGAATGCGTGGAGCTGACGCGGATGCGGACGCATCTCGACGAGAACTCGCTGCGGTTCGTCGAATCGCTGGATGACGGCGAGCGCGCCCTGGTTCGCGGCGACGCCGATGAATTGCGCGCGGCGGTGTCAAACCTGATTGATAACGCGATCAAATACTCCGAAGGGGAAATCAACGTGGCGGTCGAGGTCGCCGTGGCGAATGGCGGCCGGGTCGCTGTCCGCGTCGCGGATCGCGGCGCGGGCATTCCGCGCACCGAATTGGAACAAATCTTCAAACGTTTTTACCGGCGCGGAGTCTCGCGCGTGAAAGGCACGGGCCTGGGCTTGTTCATTGTACGCTCAGTCGTCAGCAAGCACGGCGGCAAAACGTTCGCCGAAAGCGCCGGTGAAGGAATGGGCAGCACATTTACCATCGAATTGCCTCGAATTGTCGAATAGACATTTTCGGGAATAGGTTGCAGCAGCATGGCATAGCGGTACGGTACAGGGAGCGGTAGCGACCTGGCGCTTCGTGACGTGCGACACACAATGGCGCCAGGTCGCTACCGCTCCCTGTACCGTACCGGAGGCTAACTGATGAGTGTTGTTTTGATCATTGAAGACGAGCAGCATCTGGCCGCCGGGTTGAAGTTCAACCTTGAAGCCGAAGGTTACGAAATCGCCATCGCCGGCGACGGCGAAACCGCGCTCGCGCTGTTGGCGCAAACCCCCAACCGGTTCGACGCCATCGTTCTGGACGTGATGCTGCCGGGCAAGGACGGTTTTGAAGTCGCCAAAGAATTGCGGGAAGCCGGGCAGTACGCGCCGATCCTGATGCTCACTGCGCGCGGTCGCCCCGAAGACGTGCTGCGCGGGTTCGAGGCGGGAGCGGACGATTATTTGCCGAAGCCATTCGAGTTGGCGATCCTGATCGCGCGGCTCGGCGGTCTGCTCCGGCGGCGCGAATGGAGCCGCTTATCGCAATCGCAGAATTCATCTGAAACTTCCGCGCCAGACTCCGGCCAGGCGGTCTTCAATTTCTCCGGCAAGACGATTGATTTTTCCAAGTCCGAACTCAGGGTGGGAGATCGCATTGTTCATCTGACCATGATGGAAGCCGATCTGCTGCGCTATCTGATCAAGCGTGAAGGCCAAGCCGTTTCGCGGCAGAAACTGCTCGAAGATGTTTGGGGATTGCGCGAAGACACGGACACACGCGCGATAGACAATTTCATCGTGCGGCTGAGGCGCTACATCGAAGACGACCCATCAGAACCCAATCACCTGCTGACTGTGCGCGGCGTGGGTTATCGATTCGTGGCGGAACCATCTGATTAAGACGGAGAGACAGGGCGATATGTCATATTTCATATGCGATATCCCATATGAAATATGACATATCCTTCTTCTACTCACCCCATCACCTCCACTACTTCCACCACCCCTTCATCCTTCTCCTTGAACCTTTTCAATTTCATATTCAGCGTCTGCACTCGCAATCCGAGGAGCGCCGAGGCTTTGGTCTGATTGCCGTTTGTCTGGCTGAGCGCCGTCTCGATCAATCTCCGCTCGAAATCGTCAACCATCTGCGGCAGATCAATGCCGCTGGCTGGAATTGACCTGAGCGCGGCGTAACGGATGCGCGCCGGCAACAGCGCTTCGTCAATCTGTTGCGGCGGGGTCGAGGCGATGGAGCTTTCCAACGCGGCTTCCAATTCGTCAATGTTCCCTTCCCAGGGATAATCGCAAAGCATCTTCAAAGCGCCCGTGGTGATTTCGTGGGCGCCTTTGTTTAAACGCCTGGCGATTTTGCCGGCCAGATGGCGCGCCAGGTAGGGGATGTCCTCGCTGCGTTCGCGCAACGGTTTGATCGTGTAACTCGATGGGCGGAGCAGTTCGACCAATCCAAATGCGATCCGGTTCTCGGCCTTCATCTCACAAGGGTTCCATTCGGTCGCAAAGATCAAACGCGGGCCGCCGCTTCGGCCCGAATGCGCGCGCCAGCGCTGCTCTTCGATGTGGGCGGCGAAACGCTGTTGCAAGAGCGCGGGCAGCCGAGTCAGTTCGTTGACGTAGATCGCGCCGCGCTCGCAGGTTTCGATCATCCCGCGCGGGCCGAAAAGCAGGTTGTGCAGCGCCTCGCTGTCCAGGCTGTGCGCGTTGACGGCGAAAAAGGGCTGTGACCAGTTCTCGCTCGCCTGGTGGATGACGCGCGCGATCTGCTCCTGGCGCGAACCGCGTTCGCCGATAATCAGCGTCGGGGTTTTAGCTGTCGCCTGCACGCTGATGAATTGCTTGAGCGCCGAGACGTTCGTGCTCACACCGATGAAACATTCATATTGATCGAGCGGCAAGACGCGCGGCGGGTTGACCAGAGTCAACGACGGACGCGGTTGCAACGAAGGGCGAGATACGGCTTTTTCCAATGCTTCAGTGACCATTTAAATTCCTCCCTCAACTTTCTACCTGTCAGTTTCTACTTGAGTGATTGTCTGTTCGTTGAGTCGCAAATTCGACAACTACCAAAGATTTAATATTTCAATAAGCGTTCGAGGGTCGAATTCTGTTAAGACAACTGCTGTGCCGTTGGCGGCCAGCAATCTAAGTTCTGCAAATCGTGAGTTTGATCAAGAACCACTGATTGAGAAGATCGGTTTGGGTGTCCGGTTCCGGGATTCTTGAATTTCAAAAGCGGACTGCCGGGTGAAGTCAACTGCCGGATCGAGCGATGAAGTTTTGAAATCCGACATCGCTAGTTACGCGATGAGAGCCGGAAGGTTCCAGCAAAAATTTCGACCTGTGCAAGTACCTGACGAAGCAAAAGCCTGACAGAAAGAGAGGGGCAGAAAAATAAAGACATCCAGCCTCGTTCCTATTTTTTTCTGCCCCCCTTTTTCTGTCAGGCTCTTTTGT
>Ga0187892_10002589_pt1 | contig 35506 bp, 33 predicted proteins | sample MA1701073metaG_FD_139345 | JGI IMG/M metagenome (GOLD analysis project Ga0187892, IMG submission 139345) | Bio-ooze microbial communities from a basaltic lava cave in the Kipuka Kanohina Cave System on the Island of Hawaii, USA - MA170107-3 metaG ... | reverse complement strand
TGGCGCATCACTCCTCGATCGCCGAGCCACCCTTCGTCAGCGCATCGATATCGGACGGCACTTCGCCGCGCGCGAGCATGCGCTGGAAGACGACATAGACGTCCGTTTTCGCGCCCGCCTTGCGCAGGGTGGCCTCGTCATTGAGCCAGGCGTAGACGATCACTCGCGCCGGCTTGCTGCGCTAAACCGATAGAAGAGCCGGTAGCGCGCCGGCAGGCCGCGCTTCACCCGACGCCAGTGGGCGTGCTGCGGCCCGAGAGAGTGCCCGACGCGAAATTCGGGCTGGTCTGGGTTGGCCGGGACAACCTCCGTGATCGCCTTGTGGACGGAGGCGAGAAGCACAGTCGTCGGGTGGCGGCGATATCCCTCGGGATCCCTTGCCCGCAAACGCTCGACCTCTTTCTTGAGCGCGGCCAACCGCTCGGCGAACGGCTCGAACGCGTAGAGCCGCCAGCCGTTGTAGAGCTTCACTCGACGGCGACGCCCTTGACGAGCTCGCCGATCTCGTCGAGCAGCTTCGCGTCGAGCGCTCGGATGCGCTCCGGGTGTGCCCGCATCTGTCGTTCGAGGAACCCGAGGAACGACGCCATGACGGGGTCGGGCGCCTCGGTCTTCCTGCCGCGCGGCCGGCGCTTCGCCTGGGCCGAAAGCAGCACCTGGCCTTCGGCAAGGACGGTCGCCTGCACTTCACCGCCGAACTCCGGATGCGCCTTGAAGAACGCGGCGTCGAGCCGGATGCCTTTCGAATTGCCGACCTGCGTGACCTTGCCCGCGTAGCGCGGCCGCTGGGTGGTGGCCATGCCAACCTCGATGTACTTACGTATGTAAGCACATTCTACCCGCCTCACGGCGCGCCCCGCAAACGCTGCTCGGGCTCAAGGAGCGCACCTGCGCCAGCCTTGCAGGTGCGCTACTGCAAAGAATCAACGAGCTACGTGCTCGCGATTCGGGACACTCGGGCGGAATTCGGGACAGCCACTCTCCCGTCGGCACGCAAGTGATCGATTTGGTCGGGGCGAAGTGATTCGAACACTCGACCCCCTGCACCCCATGCAGGTGCGCTACCAGGCTGCGCTACGCCCCGACCGGAACGCGGATTGTATAGGCCCGGCCCGAACCCGTCGCGGGCGCTAGCCGTTCAGGTAGTCGATGACGCTGGTCAGCTCTTGCCGGATGCGCGTGAGGTCGGCGGGCCCGGGCGCGACCTGCACGTCGGCGGTCCGCGGGTGGTTGTTGCCGCCCCGGTCGCGCATCGTCTCGTCGAGGCGGTTGCGCGCGCCGCTGATCGTGAACCCCTGCTCGTAGAGCAGCTCGCGGATGCGGCGGATGAGGAGCACCTCGTGGTGCTGGTAGTAGCGGCGGTTGCCGCGCCGCTTCACCGGCTTCAGCTGGGTGAACTCCTGCTCCCAGTAGCGCAGCACGTGCGGCTTCACGCCGCACAGCTCGCTCACCTCACCGATGGTGAAGTAGCGCTTGGCGGGGATGGGCGGAAGGCTAACCTTCGCTGCCCGGCTGCTGCTGGTGGCTTCCACCGTGTGTTGCCCCATGGGCCTGCTCGACGAGGGCCTTCAGCTTCTGGCTGGCGTGGAACGTCACGACCCGCCGCGCGGTGATCGGGATCTCCTCGCCGGTCTTGGGATTGCGGCCCGGGCGCTGGGGCTTGTCCCGGAGCTGGAAGTTGCCGAAGCCCGACAGCTTGACGCTGTCGCCGTTCTCGAGGGCCACGCGGATCTCCTCGAAAAACGCCTCGACCATGTCCTTGGCTTCGCGCTTGTTGAGGCCGACCTTCTCGAACAGCATGTCGGCCAGCTCGGCCTTGGTGAGGGTCATTTTCTCCCTAACTCCGTCGTTCTGCGCCGAACCGGTCTTGCAGGAGCTGTGCCAGTTGCGCCATCGCGGCGTCGACTTCGGCGTCTGTTAGTGTGCGGGCAGTATCTTGCATAACTACCCGAAACGCAAGGCTTTTTCCGCTTTTTCCGACACTTTGTCCGCGGTAAAGGTCAAAGATCCGGACCTCCTGCACGATCCCCGGCCCCCCCACCCGGAGGGCCTCGAGGAGTGCCTCGGCCGGGACCCCCTCGGGCACCACGACGGCCAAGTCCCGGACCACCGCCGGGAACCGGGACACCTCGGCATACCGGGGTAGCGGAACGCTCAGCAGCGGCTCGCAGGCGAGCTCGAAGACCACCGCCGGCCCCGGCAGCTCGTACTTCTGCTGCCATTCGGGGTGCAGCTCGCCGATCCAGCCGACGGCTGCGCCTTCCAGCTCGATCTGCGCCGACCGCCCGGGATGCAGGGCCGGGTGGGCGGCCTTCACGAACCGGGCCTGCCGCGGCGCCACCAGCGCTTCCACGTCGCCCTTCAGGTCGAAGAAATCCGCCGGCCGCGTCGGCCGAACACCCCACTGCTCCTCGAGCGCGGGCCCGAAGGCGATCGCAGCCACCTGCATCGGCTGGCGGATGCCCGCGACCTCGAGCGCGCCGTCCCGGACGGACGGATCGCGCACGAATGCCCGCCCGACCTCGAACACCCGCACCCGCGCGATCTTCCGGTTGAGGTTGTAGCGGACGTTGGCGACGAGCCCGCCGATCAAGGTGGTGCGCATGACCGCGAGCTGGCTCGCGATCGGATTGAGGAGGCGGATCGGGCCCGTGTTGCCGGCAAAGTCGCGCTCCCAGGCCTCGTCGACGAAGCTGAAGTTGACGACTTCCTGGTAATCGGCGGCGGCGAGCAGCGCCCGCAGGTCGTGCAGCGACCGCCGCTCCTCCGGGTGCACGCTCATCGCCGCCGGCACCACCGGCGGGCGCGCCGGGATCCGGTCGAACCCGTGGACCCGCGCGACCTCCTCGATCAGGTCCTCCTCGATCGCGATGTCGAAGCGGTACGACGGCGGGGTCACGACGAACGCCTCATCCGCCCCGCGCCCCGACCGGATCGCGGCCAGGCCGAGCCGCGCGAAGATCGCCGCCATCTCGTCGGCCGGCACCGCGACGCCGATGATCTTCTGCGCGCGCGCGACCCGCATGCGCACGGGTTTTCGCTCCGGCAGCCGCGCGACGGTGTCGACGGTCGGCCCCGGCTCGCCGCCGCAGAGCTCGAGGACGAGCGCGGTCGCGCGCTCGATGCCCTGCACCTCGTTGTCGAAGTCGACGCCGCGCTCGAAGCGGTGGGAGGCGTCGCTCGTGAAGTTGTAGCGCCGCGCGCGGCCGGCGATCGCCTCGGGGAAGAAGAACGCCGACTCGAGGAAGATGTTCCGGGTGCCGAGGTCGGCCCTGGTGCTGTCGCCGCCCATGATGCCGGCGAGCCCGATCGGGCCGCTCGCGTCGGTGATCGCGAGCACGTCGGGGTACACCTCCACCGTCAGCTCGTTCAGCAGCTTCACGTGCTCGCCGCCGCGGCCCCGACGGACGTCGATGCCGCCCGCGAGCTTGTCGAGATCGTAGACGTGGAGCGGGCGGCCCATCTCGAGCATCACGTAGTTGGTGATGTCGACGAGCGCGGAGATCGAGCGCTGGCCCGCGCGCTCGAGCCGGCGCTTCATCCAGTCCGGCGTCGGCGCGGCGGCGTTCACGTTCCGGATCACCCGCCCGGCGAAACGGCCGCAGCCCGACGGGTCGGAGATCTTCACCGGGAGCGTCGCGTCGTTCCGGGCCGGGACGGCGGGTGCGGCCGGCGGAGCGAGCTTCGCGCCGGTCAGCGCCGCGACCTCGCGCGCGATGCCGAGCACCGACAGACAATCGGCGCGATTGGGCGTGAGCTTGATCGCGAGGACCTTGTCCTCGAGCCCCAGCACCTCGCGCACGTCGCCTCCGGGCGCCGCGTCCGACGGCAGCGCGAGCAGTCCCGAGTGATCGTCGGAAAGGCCGAGCTCCTTCGCCGAGCAGAGCATCCCCTGCGACTCGACCCCGCGCACCGCCGCGCGCTTGATCGCGATGCCCGGCAGCTCCGCGCCGACGAGCGCGACCGGCGCCTTCATGCCGGCGACGACGTTCGGCGCGCCGCAGACGATCGCGAGCGGAGCGCCCTGCCCCGCGTCCACCTTGCACACGGTGAGCTTGTCCGCGTTCGGGTGTTGCGCGACTTCCAGCACCGTGCCCACCACGACCTTCGAGAAAGGCGGCGCGACGGGTTCGATCGCCTCGACCTCGAGGCCCGACATGGTCAGCAGGTGCGCGAGCCCGGCCGTCGCGAGCGGCGGATCGGCCATCGAGCGGAGCCAGCTCTCGGGGACCTGCATGGGTCAGTCGAACTGCCGCAGGAAGCGCAGATCGCCGTCGAAGAAGAGGCGCAGATCGTTGATGCCGTAGCGGAGCATCGCGAGCCGCTCGAGCCCGGAGCCGAACGCGAAGCCGGTGTAGCGCTCCGGGTCGAGGCCGAAGTTCCGCACCACCTCGGGGTGGACCTGGCCCGCGCCCGAGATCTCGAGCCAGCGCCCGTCCCGGAACGCCATGTCGATCTCGGCCGAGGGCTCGGTGAACGGGAAGTACGACGGCCGGAAGCGCACCTGCAGGTCGTCCGACTCGAAGAACCGGCGGAGAAAGTCCGTGTAGACGCCCTTGAGGTCGGCGAAGCTGATGCCCTCGTCGATCCAGAGCCCCTCGACCTGGTGGAACATCGGCGAGTGGGTCGCGTCGCTGTCGACGCGGTAGGTGCGGCCCGGCGCGATCACCTTGATCGGCGGCGAGTGCATCCGCGCGTAGCGCACCTGCATCGGGCTCGTGTGCGTGCGGAGCAGCAGCTGGAGCCCCGCGCTGTCGCTGTCCTCGACGTAGAACGTGTCCTGCATCGAGCGTGCCGGGTGGTTCTCCGGGTTGTTGAGGGCGCTGAAGTTGTACCAGTCGGTCTCGATCTCGGGGCCGTCGGCGACGTCGAAGCCGATCGAGCCGAAGATCGCCTCGATCCGCTGCCAGGTGCGGCTGATCGGATGGATGCCGCCGCGGCCGCGCGCGCGGCCGGGCAGCGTGACGTCGAGCGCCTCTTCGGCGAGCCGCGCGTCGAGCTTCGCGCGCGCGATCGCCGCGCGCCGCGCCTCGAGCAGGCGCTCGATCTCGTCCTTCGCGGCGTTGATGCGGCTGCCGCGCTCGCGCTTCTCCTCCGGCGGGAGCTTGCCGAGGCCTTTCAGCAGCTCGGTGAGCGCGCCCTGCTTCCCGAGATAGCGCGCCTTCGCGTTCTCGAGCTGCGGCAGGTCGCCGATCGCGGCGAACTGCGATGCGGCTTCGGCGACGATGGCGTCGACGTCCAGCATCGTGGGAGAGGGCGGTGCGCGCGGCGCGGCCCGCGGCGCGCGCCCGGCCGGACCGGGCCCGCACCGCGCGGGCGGCTCAGGCGGACGCGGGCAGCCTGGCCTTCGCCTGCTCGGCGAGCTTCGCGAACGCGGGCTTGTCGGCGACCGCGATATCGGCGAGCACTTTGCGGTCGATTTCGATCGACGCCTTCTTGAGGCCGTTCATGAACGCGCTGTAGCTCATGCCGCAGGAGCGCGCGGCGGCGTTGATGCGCGCGATCCAGAGCGCCCGGAACTCGCGCTTGCGCACCCGGCGGTCGCGGTACGCGTACTGCCCCGCCTTCATCACCGCCTGCTTGGCGACGCGAAAGACGTTCCCCCGCCGGCCGCGGAAGCCCTTGGCCTTGGCGATGACCTTCTTGTGTCGGGCGTGCGCGGTGACGCCGCGTTTGACTCGTGGCATGTCCTCTCCCGGTCAGCCGTAAGGAAGCATCACGCGCACGGCGCGCTTGTCGGCATCCGCCACCGCGGTGATCCCGCGCAGGTGGCGCTTCCGCTTGGTCGACTTCTTGGTGAGGATGTGGCGCAGGAACGCCCGCGAACGCTTGATTCCGCCGCCGGAACGGATGCGGAAGCGCTTCGCGGCGCTCTTTTTCGTCTTGAGCTTGGGCATGACTGTCCTTTCGACTTCGTTTCGTGCGGCACCGGGTGGCCCCTGGCGGAGCGCTTGGAAAGACCGCGGGTTCGCTTGTTTGGTGCGCGCCGGAGCGCGGGTTGTTGCCGTGCTGCTACTGCGAGGTGCTCGGTGTCGGCGCCTTCACCGGTGCCGCTGCCGCCTTCGGCTCGCTTTTCGGGGTCTCGCTCTTCTTCGGTTCGCTGCTCGCCTCGACGCTCTTCGCCGCACCGGCCTTCGTCGCGCTACCCGCCGGCTCGGCCTTCTTCGCTTCCTTGCCGTCCTCCTTCTTCTTGCCCTTGCGCGGCCCCAGCACCATCACCATCTGCCGGCCCTCGAGCTTCGGGAACTGCTCCACCAGCGCGTAGGGCTCCAGATCCGCCTTCACCCGCTCGAGGAGCCGTATGCCGAACTCCTGGTGCGCCATCTCGCGGCCGCGGAACCGCAGGGTGACCTTGGTCTTGTCGCCTTCCTCGAGGAACCGGATCAGGTTGCGCAGCTTGATCCGGTAGTCGCCGTCGTCGGTGCCGGGACGGAACTTGATCTCCTTGAGGTGGATCTGCTTCTGCTTGAGCTTCGCCTCGTGCGCCTTCTTCTGCTCGCGGTACTTGAACTTGCCGTAGTCCATGAGCTTGCAGACCGGCGGCTGCGCGAGCGGCGCGATCTCGACCAGGTCGACGTCGCGCTCCTCGGCGAGCTTCAGCGCGTCGCGGGTGGCGACGACCCCGAGCTGCTCGCCGTTCTCGTCCACCAACCGCACTTCCGGCGCGGTGATCTCGCCGTTCAGTCGTTGCGCCCTGGCTTCCTGTGCGATGTGGTACCTCCCGCGACTGCCGAAAAATTAGGCCGCGCTTCCCGGGACGGCCTCTTGACGGAGGCGTTCGATGAAGACCGGCAGATCCATCTGCCCCAGGTCCTCACCGCCGCGGGTGCGCACGGCCACCTTGCCCGCAGCGCGCTCCTTATCGCCGACGATCGCGTGATAGGGCAGCTTCTGCAGGCTATGTTCCCGGATTTTATAGGCAATTTTTTCGTTTCTCAAGTCCGCTTCGACGCGGAAGCCGGCCGCCTTCAGCGTCGCGGCGACCTCCGCCGCGTACGCGGCCTGGTGCTCCGAGATATTGAGGACGACCACCTGGACCGGGGCGAGCCAGAGCGGCATCGCCCCGGAATAGTGCTCGAGCAGGATGCCGATGAACCGCTCCAGCGAGCCGACGATCGCCCGGTGGAGCATGACCGGGACTTTCCGCGAGTTGTCCTCGGCCACGTACTCGGCCCCGAGGCGCTCGGGCATGAAGAAGTCGACCTGCATGGTGCCGAGCTGCCAGACGCGGCCGATCGCGTCCTTCAGCGAGTACTCGATCTTCGGACCGTAGAAGGCGCCCTCGCCGGGGGAGACCTCGAACTCGACGCCGGAGCGCTCGAGCGACTCGATCAGGGCGCGCTCGGCCTTGTCCCAGGCCGCGTCGTCGCCGATGCGCCGGGCGGGCCGGGTCGCCACCTTGTAGATGATGTCCGCGAAGCCGAAATCCGCGTACACCCTCCGCAGCAGCGCCGTGTACCGGACGCACTCCTCGAGCACCTGGTCCCCGGTGCAGAAGATGTGGCCGTCGTCCTGCGTGAACCCCCGCACGCGCAGCAGCCCGTGCAGCGCGCCCGAGGGCTCGTTGCGATGGCACGCGCCGAACTCGCCCAGGCGGTAGGGCAGCTCGCGGTAGCTCCGCAGCCCCTTGTTGTAGATCTGGATGTGGCCCGGGCAGTTCATCGGCTTCACCGCGTAGTCGCGGTTCTCGGAGGCCGTGGTGAACATGTTCTCGCGGTAGTTGTCCCAGTGCCCGGTCTTCTCCCAGATGCGCCGGTCGAGGATCTGCGGCGCCCGCACTTCCTGGTAGCCGTTGTCGCGGTAGACGCGCCGCAGGTACTGCTCCACCGCCTGCCAGATCGCCCAGCCCTTCGGATGCCAGAAGACCATCCCGGGCGCTTCTTCCTGGATGTGGAAGAGGTCGAGCTGGGTGCCGAGGCGGCGGTGGTCGCGCTGCTCGGCCTCCTCGAGCATCTTGAGGTAGGCCTCCTGGTCCTCCTTCTTCGCCCAGGCGGTGCCGTAGATGCGCTGGAGCATCTCGTTCTTCGAGTCGCCGCGCCAGTACGCGCCGGCGACCTTCATCAGCTTGAACACCTTGAGCTTGCCGGTCGACGGCACGTGCGGGCCGCGGCAGAGGTCGACGAAGTCGCCCTCGCGGTAGAGGCCGATCGGCTCGCCCGCGGGGATCGCGGCGATGATCTCCGCCTTGTAGCGCTCGCCGATCGACTCGAAGAATCGGACCGCCTCGTCGCGCGCCCACTCTTCGCGCACGACCGGGAGGTCGCGCTTCGCGAGCTCGGCCATCTTCTTCTCGATCGCCGCGAGATCCTCGGGCGTGAACGGCCGCTTGAACGAGAAGTCGTAGTAGAACCCGTGCTCGATCACCGGCCCGATGGTCACCTGAGCGTCGGGGAAGAGCTCCTTCACCGCGTACGCGAGCAAGTGCGCCGTCGAGTGGCGCAGGATCCCGAGCCCGTCCTTGTCCTTGTCGGTGACGATCGCGACGTCGGCGTCGCGGTCGACGCGGAACGAGGTGTCGACGAGCTTCCCGTCGACCCGGCCCGCGAGCGCGGCCTTCGCGAGCCCGGGCCCGATCGCCTGCGCGATCTCGGCGACCGTGACCGGCCCGGGGAAGGGCCGCTGCGAGCCGTCAGGAAGACGGATGTTCACCATCGATCGACACGCCGGGGAAAAGGCAACGGGCGAAAAAAAATGCGGGGCGCCCGCACTCTTTTCCACTCCGGAAAGCTGGTAGGCGCGATTGGACTCGAACCAACGACCCCTACCATGTCAAGGTAGTGCTCTAACCAGCTGAGCTACGCGCCTGAAGGAGGGGGATTCTAGCCGACCGCGCGCGCGCGCGCCATCGCCGGACGCGCCGGCAAACCACGCGGCGCCCCTCGCCTCACCCGCCACGCGCGGCCGCCCCGAGCATTTCCGCCGCGTGCCGCCGGGTCGTCGCGGTGATCTCGACGCCGCCGAGCATGCGCGCGATCTCCTCGACCCGGGCCCGGTCGTCGAGCGGGACGACGCGGCTGCGCGTCACGCCGCTCACCGTCATCTTCGCCACCGACCACTGGCGCGCGGCCTGCGCGGCGACCTGCGGCAGGTGCGTGACGCAGAGGACCTGCCGCTCCGCGCCGAGCGTGCGCAGCTTCCGGCCGACGACCTCGGCCACGGCGCCGCCGATGCCGGCGTCGACTTCGTCGAAGATCAGCGTCGGCACCGCCGCGCGCTTCGCCGTGATGACCTGGACCGCGAGGCCGATGCGCGCGAGCTCGCCCCCCGAGGCGACCTTCGCGAGCGGCTGCGGCGGCGTCCCCGGGTTGGCGGCGACCAGGAGCTCGACCGTCTCGTCGCCGCCCGCCGAGCCGCCCTCGACCGGGCGGAGCGCGATCTCCATCCGGCCGCCCGCCATCGCGAGCTCCTTCATCGCGGCGGTCGCCTGCCGGGCGAGCTTCGCTGCCGCGTCCCTGCGCGCCGCCGAGAGCCTGCCGGCGAGCGCGCCGTAGTTCCGCCGCGCCGCGTCTTCCTGCGCCCGGAGGGCGTCGACGTCGGACGCGACCTCGAGCTCGGCGAGGCGCGCCGCGAGCCGCTCCGCGAGCTCGATCAGCGTGTCCGGGCTCACCCTGAACTTGCGCGCGGTCGAATGGATCGCGTCGACCCGCCGCTCGACCTCCGCGAGCCGCGCCGGGTCGAGCTCGACCCGATCGGCGTAGCGCCGCAGCGCGTGGACCGCCTCGTCGAGCTGGGCCGCCGCGCCCTCCAGCAGCTCGAGCGGATCGCTCAACGCGCCGTCGTAGGCCTTGAGCGCGCGCAGCTTCCCCGCCGCCGCGCCGAGGGCGCCTGCCGCCGCGCCGTCCGACTCGGCCAGCGCCTCGAGCGCGCCCCGGGCGCCGTCGATCAGGCTCGCCGCGTGCGCGAGCCGGGTCTGCTCGGCCTGCACCGCCTCCCACTCGCCGGGCTCGAGCGCGAGCCTTGCGAGCTCGTCGACCTGCCAGGCGAGCCCGTCGCGCTCGGCCGCGCGCGCGGCGGCGTTCGCCTCCTGATCGAGGCGCGCCCGGGCGAGGCGCTGCCAGTCCCGGTACGCCGCAGCAACTTCACGTGCGAGGGTGCCGAGGCCGGCGTGCGCGTCGAGCAGCTCGCGCTGCGCCGCCGGCTTGGTGAGCGACTGGTGGGCGTGCTGGCCGTGGATGTCGAGCAGCCGCTCGCTCACTTCCGCGAGCTGCTGGACGGTCGCCGCGCTCCCGTTCACGAACGCGCGCGAGCGGCCGCCCCGCTCCACCACCCGGCGGAGCAGCAGGCGCCCGGGATCGCCGTCGAGCGCGGCCTCCGCGAGCCATTGCTGCACCTCGGGCAGCCGCTCGATCGCGAACTCGGCGGTGACTTCGGCCCGCTCCGCGCCCGCGCGGACGACGCCCGCGTCGGCGCGCTCGCCGAGCGCGAGCGCGAGCGCATCGACCAGGATCGACTTGCCGGCGCCGGTCTCGCCGGTGAGCGCGGTGAAACCGCCCTCGAACTCGAGGTCGAGCCGGTCGACGATGGCGAAATCGCGGATCGCGAGGACGGCGAGCACGCTACAGCGGGCTTTCCGTCCAGTGGAGCTTCTCGCGCAGCATGTTGTAGTAGCGGTAGCCCTGCGGGTGCACGAGCTGCAGCGCGTGCGGCGCGCGGCGCGCGGTGATCGAGTCGCCCTCGGCGAGCTCGATCTGCGCGAGGCCATCGCACTGGAGGCGCGCGTCGGCGCCGTGCTTGAGCGTCATCTCGACCACGCACGAGTCGCTGACGGCGATCGGCCGGTTCGAGAGCGTGTGCGGCGAGATCGGCACCAGCGCGAGCGCCGGCACCGTCGGCTGGATGATCGGCCCGTTCGCCGAGAGCGCATAGGCGGTCGAGCCGGTGGGCGTCGCGATGATCAGCCCGTCGGAGCGCAGGTCGTAGACGAACTCGCCGTCCACCCGCACCACCAGCTCGATCAGGCGGCCGCTCGCACCCTTGTTCACCACGACGTCGTTGAGGGCGCTCGTCGCGAAGACCGGCTCGCCGGCGCGGACCACCTCGGCGACGAGCATCGTCCGCGCCTCGACCGTGTGGCGCCCCTCGAGGATGCCGCCGAGCGTCTCGGTCATCGCGCCGAGCGCGATGTCGGTCATGAAGCCGAGCCGGCCCTGGTTGACGCCGACGAGCGGCACACCCGAGGCGGCGAGCGCGCGCGCGGCCGCGAGCATCGTGCCGTCTCCGCCGAGCACCACCGCGAGGTCGGCACGCGCGCCGATGCCGGCGTAGTCGACCAGCGGGAACTCCTCGACGCCGGCTGCGGCCGCCGTCTCCCGCTCGAGCAGCACCGTGCAGCCGCGCGTGGCGAGGAACGCCCCGAGGCTGCGGAGCGGTGCGGCGACGTCGCGGCTCTTGTAGCGGCCGATCAGCGCGACGGTCCGGAACGCGGGCTTGAAGGTCGCGGGCACGGCCACCATTACAGCACGAGTCTCGCGGGCGGCGCTCAGCCGGCCACCGCGCAGGGAGTCCACCGGTGGGTGCCCACCTCGGGCGCCCGCGGGTTGCTAGAATGGGCTGCCCTCCCATGGACCAGCGCGCACAGCTCCTCCTCAAGACGCTCGTCGAGCGCTACATCACCGACGGCGAGCCGGTCGGCTCGCGCGCGCTCTCGAAGTACTCCGGCCTCGACCTGAGCCCGGCGACCGTGCGCAACGTCATGGCCGACCTCGAGGAGATGGGCTTCATCGCGAGCCCGCACACCTCGGCCGGCCGGGTGCCGACCGCGCGCGGCTACCGCGTCTTCGTCGATTCGCTGCTCACGATCCGGCCGCTCGAGCAGGCCGAGCTCGGACACCTCGAGGGGACCCTGCATCCGGACCACCCGCAGCGCGCGATCAGCCAGGCCTCGCAGCTCCTCTCGGAGCTCACGCGCTTCGCCGGGGTGGTCGTCGCGCCGCGCCGGCGCAGCCCCGCCTTCCGCCACATCGAGTTCCTCTCGCTGTCGGAGAAGCGCGTGCTGCTGATCATCGTGACGCCCGAGGGCGACGTGCAGAACCGCATCCTCGTCACCGAGAAGGCGTTCTCGCCGGCCGAGCTCGTGCAGGCCGGGAACTTCCTCAACCAGCACTACGCCGGCCTCACCTTCGACGAGATCCGCCGCCGCGTCAACGACGAGCTGAAGCAGCTGCACGAGGACATGACCGCGCTGATGCAGCTCGCGCTGGCGGCGGGCGACCAGGCGCTCACCGAGAGCGCCGAGAGCTACGTGATCTCGGGCGAGCGCAACCTGCTCGATTCGGCCGACCTCGCCTCCAACATGGTGCGGCTGCGCGAGCTGTTCGAGCTCTTCGAGCGCAAGACCCTGCTCATGCAGCTCCTCGAGGTGAGCCAGCGCGCGCAAGGGGTGCAGATCTACATCGGCGGCGAGTCGGGCATCGCGCCGCTCGACGAGTGCAGCGTGGTCGCCGCGCCGTACGAGGTCGACGGCCGGGTCGTGGGGACGGTCGGCGTGATCGGGCCGACGCGGATGGCGTACGAGCGGGTGATCCCGATCGTCGACATCACCGCGAAGCTCCTCTCGAGCGCGCTGTCGCAGCACTAGCGCGAGCGCGCCCGCCGGGCGCCCGCCGGCCGCAGTCCGCGCCGCACGAACCGAACGTCTCGATGGACTTCCTGCCCGAGCCCGAGCACCGCCACGGCGCGGTCGCGAGCACCGCGATCCTGCTCGTCAACCTCGGCACGCCCGAGGCGCCGACGACCGCGGCGGTGCGGCGCTACCTGCGCGAGTTCCTCTCCGATCCGCGGGTGGTCGAGATCCCGCGCGCGATCTGGAACCCGATCCTGCACGGGCTCGTGCTCACCACGCGCCCGCGGCGCTCGGCCGCGCGCTACGCCGCGATCTGGACCGCCGACGGCTCGCCGCTCCTCGTCTACACCCGGCGCCAGGCGCAGCTCCTGCAGGGCCTCGTCGGCGAGCGGCTGCGCGCGCCGGTGGTCGTCGACTACGCGATGCGCTACGGCGAGCCGTCGATCGCCGCCGTGCTCCGGCGGCTGCAGGGCGCCGGCTGCGAGCGCCTGCTCGTGCTGCCGCTCTACCCGCAGTACGCCGCGAGCACCACGGCGACCGCGCTCGATCAGGTCGCGGCGACGCTCGCGCGCACGCGCAACGTGCCCGAGCTGCGCGTGGTGAAGCACTTCCACGACCACCCGGCGTACGTCCGCGCGCTCGGCGACCTGGTGCGCGAGTACTGGCGGGCGAACGGCCGTCCGGACACGCTGGTCATGAGCTTCCACGGCCTGCCGCAGTACACGCTCGACCGCGGCGACCCGTACTTCTGCGAGTGCCAGAAGACCGCCCGGCTGCTGGCCGCCGAGCTCGAGCTCGCCGAGGGCGCCTGGCAGATCGCATTCCAGTCGCGGTTCGGCCGCGCCGAGTGGCTGAAGCCCTACACCGCCGGTGTCCTCGCGGACCTCGCGCGCAAGCGCCGCAAGGTCGACGTCCTCTGCCCCGGCTTCGTCGCCGACTGCCTCGAGACGCTGGAGGAGATCGGGCTCGAGGGCCGCGAGCTCTTCGGCGCCGCCGGCGGCGGCGAGCTGCGGCTGCTGCCGTGCCTCAACGACCGGCCGGGCTGGATCGAGGCGCTCGTCGAGATCGCCCGCGACCACCTCGGCGGCTGGATCGGGGAGCCCTACGATCGCGCCGCTGCGGAGGCCGCGGCCCGGGCAACCGCCGCGCGGGCGAAGCGGCTGGGTGCGGCCGCGTAGGGCGAGCCGATGCGCCTCCTCGTCCACTGGCTGATCAACGCGGTCGCGCTGTTCGTCCTGCCCTACGTCATGGCGTCCATCCAGGTGAAGGACTTCGTCACCGCGCTCGTGGTCGCCCTCGTGCTCGGCCTCGTCAACGCGATCGTCCGGCCGGTCCTCGTCGTCCTGACCCTGCCGGTGACGGTCCTGACCCTGGGCTTCTTCCTCCTGGTGATCAACGCCCTCCTCTTCTGGGCCGTGGCGTCGTTCGTGGACGGGTTCCGGGTGGCCGGGTTCTGGTCGGCGTTCTGGGGCGCGATCGTCTACGCCCTGGTGAGCTGGGCGATCGCCGTGCTGCTGCTCCCGAAGAAGGAGGCGGAGCTATCCCGTTGATCCGGAACCGCAACGGCGCCCTTGAATTCACCCCGGGCGCCCCAATAACCACTCGACGTGTACGGACAGCCCATGAAACCGGAACGCACCGACCGCGATTCGCCCGATCTCACCGACGACGACGCCGCGCCGGACGCGCCGGCCGCGCCGGAGACGATGCCCGGCCCCGAGGCGCTGCTGCGCGAGGCGGAGCGTAAGGCCGCCGAGCACCACGATGCGTGGCTCCGCGCCAAGGCGGAAGCCGAGAACATCCGCAAGCGCGCCGTCGAGGACGTCGCCAAGGCGCACAAGTACGGCATCGAGAAGTTCGCCCAGGACCTGCTGGCGGTGAAGGACAGCCTCGAGGCGGGGCTCGCCGTCGAGAGCGCGACCCCCGACAGCCTCCGCAGCGGCATGGAGCTGACGCTCCGCCAGCTCGAGTCGGTGCTCGAGCGGCAGGCGATCCGCGCCATCGACCCGGCCGGCCAGAAGTTCGACCCGCACCAGCACCAGGCGATCGGCATGCTGCCCTCGGAGAAGGAGCCGAACACGGTGATCAACGTGCTGCAGAAGGGCTACCGCCTGCACGACCGGGTGCTGCGGCCGGCGCTGGTGACCGTCGCCCGCCCCAAGGGCGCTGCGCACGGGGACGCTTGAAGCGGCCCCGAATACCCCCACATCCTTGTCAGGATAGAACCCCGAAGGAATAGTCATGGCAAAGATCATCGGCATCGACCTCGGCACGACCAACTCGTGCGTCGCCATCATGGAAGGCGGCAAGCCCAAGGTCATCGAGAACGCCGAGGGCTCGCGCACGACGCCCTCGATCGTCGCGTACATGGAGGACGGCGAAGTCCTCGTCGGCGCGCCGGGCAAGCGCCAGGCCGTCACCAACCCCCGCAACACCGTCTACGCGGTGAAGCGCCTCATCGGCCGCAAGTTCGAGGAGAAGGAAGTCCAGAAGGACATCGGCCTGATGCCCTACAAGATCGTCAAGGCCGACAACGGCGATGCGTGGGTGGAGATCCGCGGCAAGAAGATCGCGCCGCAGGAGATCTCGGCGCAGATCCTGCGCAAGATGAAGAAGACCGCCGAGGACTACCTCGGCGAGGACGTGACCGAGGCGGTGATCACCGTCCCGGCCTACTTCAACGACTCGCAGCGCCAGGCGACCAAGGACGCCGGGCGCATCGCCGGGCTGGAAGTGAAGCGGATCATCAACGAGCCGACCGCGGCCGCGCTCGCGTTCGGCCTCGACAAGGCCGGCCGCAAGGACATGAAGATCGCCGTGTACGATCTCGGCGGCGGCACGTTCGACGTCTCGATCATCGAAATCGCCGACGTCGAAGGCGAGAAGCAGTTCGAGGTGCTCGCGACCAACGGCGACACTTTCCTCGGCGGCGAGGACTTCGACCAGCGCCTGATCGACTACATCATCGCCGAGTTCAAGCGCGACCAGGGCGTCGACCTCTCGAAGGACGTGCTCGCGCTGCAGCGGCTCAAGGAATCGGCCGAGAAGGCGAAGATCGAGCTCTCGTCGACCCAGCAGACCGAGCTCAACCTGCCCTACATCACCGCCGACGCGTCGGGGCCGAAGCACCTGACGATGAAGATCACGCGCGCCAAGTTCGAGAGCCTGGTCGACGAGCTGATCGAGAAGACGATCCGGCCGTGCGAGATCGCGATCAAGGACGCGGGCGTGAAGGCGAGCGAGATCGACGACGTGATCCTCGTCGGCGGCCAGACGCGCATGCCGAAGGTGCAGGACAGGGTGAAGGAGTTCTTCGGCCGCGAGCCGCGCAAGGACGTGAACCCGGACGAGGCGGTGGCGATCGGCGCCGCGATCCAGGGCGGCGTGCTGCAGGGCGAGGTGAAGGACGTGCTGCTGCTCGACGTCACGCCCCTGTCCCTGGGCATCGAGACGCTCGGCGGGGTGATGACCAAGCTCATCCAGAAGAACACCACCATCCCGACCAAGGCGCAGCAGGTGTTCTCGACCGCCGACGACAACCAGGGGGCGGTGACGATCCACGTTCTGCAGGGCGAGCGCGACGTCGCGAACGGCAACAAGAGCCTCGGCCAGTTCAACCTCGAGGGCATCCCGCCGGCCCCGCGCGGCCTGCCGCAGATCGAGGTCACCTTCGACATCGACGCGAACGGCATCCTGCACGTGTCGGCGAAGGACAAGGCGACCGGCAAGGAGAACAAGATCACCATCAAGGCGAACTCCGGTTTGTCGGAGGACGAGATCCAGCGCATGGTGAAGGACGCCGAGGCGCACGCCGCCGAGGACAAGGAGAAGCTCGCGCTCGTCAACGCGCGCAACCAGGCCGACGCCCTCGTGCACCAGGTGAAGAAGTCGCTCGCCGAGCTCGGCGACAAGGTGGGCGCCGACGAGAAGTCGAAGATCGAGGCTGCGTCGAAGGAGCTCGAGGAGGCGATCAAGGGCGACGACAAGGCGCGCATCGAGGCGAAGACCGAGGCGCTCGCGAAGGTCGCGCAGAAGCTCGGCGAGCGGATGTATGCCGACGCGCAAAGCGCGTCGTCGGCGGGGGCGGCCGGGGGTCAACCCGGGGGTCAACCCGGGGGTCAACCCGGTGGTCAACCCGGCGGGCAAGGCGCGGCCGGCGAGAGCAGGAAGGCCGACGAGAACGTGGTCGACGCGGAGTTCACGGAAGTCAAGGACCGGAAGTAGTTGCCCGGCGCGGGAACGCGCCGCGTAACGGGCCGAGCCGGGGCGGCGCGCGCGACGCGCGCCGCCTGACTCGGCCGCTTCGTATCCAGGGGCGGGGCGGGCGGGATGGCCAAGCGGGACTACTACGAGGTGCTCGGCGTCAATCGCGACGCGGACGAGGACGCGCTCAAGCGCGCCTACCGCAAGCTCGCGATGAAGTGGCATCCCGACCGCAACCCCGACAACCCGCGGGCCGAGGAGCACTTCAAGGAGGCGAAGGAGGCCTACGAGGTGCTCGCCGACGGCGAGAAGCGCGCCGCCTACGACCGCTTCGGCCACGCCGGCGTCGACCCGTCCGCGGCCGCCGGCGCGGGCGCCGGGTTCGGCGGCTTCGCCGAGGCGTTCGGCGACATCTTCAGCGACATCTTCGGGCAGGGCCGCTCGCGGACCTCGGTCTATCGCGGCGCCGACCTGCGCTACAACCTCGAGATCACGCTCGAGCAGGCGGCGCACGGGACCGACACCCGGATCCGCATCCCGACGCAGGAAGCCTGCGCGACCTGCCAGGGCAGCGGCGCGAAGGCCGGCACCAAGCCGCAGACCTGCGCGACCTGCGGCGGGCAGGGCCAGGTCCGGATGCAGCAGGGCTTCTTCTCGATCCAGCAGACCTGCCCGCGCTGCCACGGCTCGGGCCGGATGGTCGCCGACCCGTGCGGCGCCTGCGGCGGCGCCGGCCGCGTGAAGGCGAACAAGACGCTCGCGGTGAAGATCCCGGCCGGGGTCGACCAGGGCGACCGGATCCGGCTCGCGGCCGAGGGCGAGCCGGGCGTGAACGGCGGCCCGCCGGGCGACCTCTACGTCCAGCTCCACCTCAAGGCGCACGCGATCTTCCAGCGCGACCACGACGACCTGCATTGCGAGATGCCGGTCGGGTTCGCGACCGCGGCCCTGGGCGGTGAGATCGAGATCCCCACGCTCGACAGCGCCGCGACGATCAAGGTGCCGCCCGAGACCCAGAGCGGGAAGACGTTCCGGCTCCGCGGCAAGGGCATCAAGGGCGTCCGGAGCGCCGCCCACGGCGACCTGTACTGCCACGTCGTGATCGAGACCCCGGTCAACCTCACCGGCCGGCAGAAGGAGCTCCTGCGCGAGTTCGAGGCGATCAACCAGGAGCACGGCGACCGCCACAACCCGCGCGCGAAGTCCTGGATGGACAAGGTCCGGGAGTTCTTCTCGGCCTGAGGTTGTTGCGTCTGCGCAACAGCGCGGCTGGCTGCCCAAGGCCGGATCCCTGTCCTCAGAGAGGGTTACTAGGCGAACCTAAAATCCCGTATTAAGATTCGGCGGTAACCCTTTGATCGGAGGGAGGGGATGCTGTCGATTCGCACCTACCGGCTCGGCCTCGTCCTGGGGCTCCTTCTCTGGGCGGCGGCGGCGTGGGCGGATCCAACCCTCGACCAGGCGAAGCAGCTCCTCCAGCAGAAGAACCCGAAGGCCGCCTTCGAGCTCCTCGCGCCGCTCGCGGCGCAGCGCGCCGGCGAGATCGAGTTCGACTATCTCCTCGGCATCGCGGCGCTCGACGCCGGCGACGCGCAGCAGGCGGTGTTCGCGCTCGAGCGGGTCCTCGCGGTGAACCCGAACTACCTCCAGGCGCGGGCCGAGATCGCCCGCGCCTACTTCGTGCTCGGCGAGCGCGACAACGCGCGGCGCGAGTTCGAGGCGGTCAAGGCGCGGGGCGGAAACATCCCGCCGGAGGCGCTCGCGACCGTCGACCGCTTCCTCTCCGCGCTCGCCCCGCAGCAGACCGAGTTCAAGGCCTACATCGAGCTCGCGCTCGGCTACGACTCGAACACCAACAGCGCCACGTCGAGGTCGACGATCGCGATCCCGTTCTTCAGCGGCGCGATCGCGCAGCTCAACCCGGCCGGCGTGAGCCAGGGCGCCTGGTTCGGCGGCGTGCTCGCGGGCGGGTCGGTGTCGCACCCGGTGTCCGACCAGGTGGCCCTGATCGGCTCGGCCGGCTACGGCGGCAAGTTCAACCAGCGCTACGCCAGCGAGTTCGACACGCAGCAGTTCGACCTGAGCGCCGGCGCGCGCTGGGCCGAGGGCCGCAACTCGGTCGTCGGCCTCGCCCAGGCGCAGCGGTTCTGGGTCGACAACGACACCTACCGGAACTCGCTCGGCGGAACGGTGCAATGGCTGCACAACCTGACCCCGGCGCAGCAGATCACCCTCTTCGGCCAGTACGCGGCCCTGCGCTTCCCCGACCAGCCGCCCAACGACGCCGACCGCTGGATCTTCGGCGCCGGCTACTCGCAGGCGCTGGCGCTCCCCTACGCGCCGGTCTACTACCTCTCCGTTTACGGGGGCGAGCAGAAGGAAACCAACGACGCCTTCCCCTGGCTCGGGTTCAAGCCGTTCGGGGTGCGCCTGGGCGGCCAGCTCTCGCTCAACGAGCGGACGCTCTTCTTCGGCTCCTTCTCCTTCGAGTACCGCCGGTACAACGGCGTCGAGCCGCTGTTCCTCGTCCGCCGCCAGGACGACCAGTACGACGCGCGGATCGGGCTCACCTACACGTTCGCGCCCAAGTGGTCGGTCACCCCGCAGGTGGCGTACACGAACAACGTGTCGAACATCGAGCTGAACGAGTACGACCGGACCGTCGCGTCGGTGTCCGTCCGGCGTGACTTTTGACCGCTGCGGCGGGGCGGGTGGTCCCGGGCTTGCTTCGCGAAGGTGACGACCGGGACCGGTCGCCGCGCGGCGACGGATCGGTCGGATAATCGCCGTCGAGACGCCGGCGGCTCGCCGCCGGGGGAGAGGAACCAGTGAACAGCGCGCCGTATCGCCATCGTCAACTCGCGGTGCTCGTGGCCGCGGCCCTCGCGGGCACCGGCACCGCCGCCGCGGCGCCCGCCGGTCGCGTCGATTTCGCGACCGGCGGTGTCAGCGTCACGAGCGCCGACGGCAGGTCCCGGCCTGCGGCCAGGGGGCTCGAGGTCCAGCCGGGCGACCGCATCGTCACCGCGGACGGACGCGCCCAGATCCGCTTCACCGACGGCGCCTACGTCTCGCTGCAGCCGAACACCGATTTCGCGATCCGGGACTACCAGTACGACGGTCGGACCGACGGCTCCGAGAAGGGCGTGTTCGGCCTCGTGCGCGGCGCGCTGCGGACGGTGACCGGCGCGATCGGGCGGGTCAACCGCGGCGCCTACCAGATCCAGACCCCGACCGCGACGATCGGCATCCGCGGGACGGGCGGCCTCATCCAGGTCCTCGGCGACGGAACGACTCGCGTGGTCAGCTCGAGCGGAATCTGGACGCTCACGAACCCCGCCGGGACGCTGAACCTGCCCGCGGGAACGGCGGGCGAGGCGACGCCGAACCCGAAGGAGGCGCCGCAGGAGACGGCGACCGGGCCCGAAGTTCCGGCGCCCCCGCCGACCCTCCTCGCCGCGTTGCCGCCGATCGCCACCAGCGCGTTCGTCGCCGGCGACCAGGTCACCGCGAACGGCCTGCCGGCCTCGCTCGTCTCGCCGCTCGACTGCACGACCGGCTGCGAGCTCGCCTACGCGACGCTGACGGGCTCCGGCTTCCCGTTCACCGGCAGCGCCCAGAGCGTGGCCGCGCCGAACTCCGGGGTCCTGCTGGACGGCAACCTCGCGATGATCGGTTTCAAGACGTCCAGCAGCCAGTTCGCCGCGGTCGGCGCGCAGACCGATACCGGCACCGCCGACGGCGTGCTGTCCTGGGGCCGCTGGACGGCGGCGACGCTGGACGGCTCACCGTGGCCGGCGTTCCAGACGCTCGCCTACGTCACCGGGCTGCCGAGCCCGATCGCCGACCTCACGTCGCAGACCGGCACCTTCACGTTCAACCTCATCGGCGGCACCGCCCCGACCGACGGCACGAACGTCGGCACGCTGCTCGGCGGACAGGTGATCGGCTACTTCGGCCCGACCCCGAAAGTCGGCATCAACAACTTCAGCTACGCGATCCGCGGCAACACGTACACGATCAGCACGCCGCTCGGGAGCGAGTTCGTCGTGCCCCCCGGCGGCCCGTACGCGCCGTTCTCGGGCACCGCGACGCTGGCGAGCTCCGGCTCCGACTGCACCCTCGGCTGCTCGGCGAACGTCAACGGCCACTTCATGGGCAGCGGCGCCACCCACGCCGGCTTCGCCTACACCGCCGGCGGCGTCGTCTCCCCGGCGACGGTGGGCGCCGCGGCCTTCAAGCGCTGACCGCGCGGCGCGCCGCCCCGAACCGCGTGGCCGCGACCGGCGAGAGCGTCGACGCGGCGCTCGAGTCGTTCCGGCGCGGCGACTTCCGGTCGGCGGCCGCCGCGCTCGAGCGCCTCTGCCGCGACGCCCCGCACGATGCGAACGCCTGGTTCCTGCTCGGCGCGAGCCGGCACGCGCTCGGCCGGCTGACCGAGGCGCTCGCCGCGCTCGAATCCGCGCTCGCGCTCGCGCCGGATCATGCCGACGCCGGGCAGGCCGCGGTGGCGGTGCTCTGCCAGCTCGGGCGCCCGCGCGCGGCGCTCGAGCGCTGCGCGCGCCTCCTCGCGACGGCGCCGGATGACGCGCGGGTCCGGTTCAACGTCGCGCTCGCGCACGAGGTGGCCGGCGAGCCGGAAGCCGCGCTCGCGCACTACGAAGCCGCGCTCGCGCTCGACGGGCACATGCGCGACGCCGCCCTCAACCGCGGCGCGGCGCTGCTGCGCCTCGGCCGGTTCGCGGCGGCGCGCGCGAACAACCGCTCGCTCGTCGCGGCGTTCCCGGACGACGTCGAGGCGCGCCTGAACCTCGCCGAGGCGTGCCTGGCGACCTCGAACTACGGCGAGGCGCTGGCGCAGTGCGACCGCGCGCTCGCGCTCGCGCCCGCGAGCCTGCACGGCCATTTCGCCCGCGGCCTCGCCCTCGCCGCGCTCGGCGCGATCGACGAGGCGGAGTCGGCGTTCGCCGCCGGCCGCCGGATCGACCCGGACGGCTTCGCTGCCCGCGAGCGTAGCGTCGCGCACGGCGACGCGGCGGCGATCGACGCCCGCGAGGTGTATCTCGCGCGCGGCTTCGAGGCGCTCGATGCGTGCGACTGGACCGACCGCGACCGCTACCTCGGCCGCTTCGCCGAGTGGGTCGACCGCGACGGCGCCCGCCCGCTCGCGTCGGCCGCGCTCGTCTGGCGCGCGCTCGGCGCCGGGATCGAGCCCGGGCGCCAGCGCATGCTCGCCGAGCACGCGAGCGCGCAGATCGGGCGCAGCGCGCGGCCCCTGCCTCCGGTCGCCCCGGGGCGAGCGGCGAATCGCATCCGGATCGGCTACGTATCGGCGGATTTCCGCGAGCACGCGGTCGGCTGGCTGACCGAGGATCTCTACGCGCGTCACGATCGGCGGCGCTTCGAAGTCCTCGCCTACGCGCTGACGCCGGGCGACGGCGGCCGCGTGCGCGCGCGGATCGCCGCCGCGGTCGACGCCTTCCGCGACGTGTCGGATCGCCCGGCCGCGGCGATCGCCGCGCAGATCCGCGCGGACGCGATCGACCTCCTCGTCGACCTGACCGGCTACACCCTGGCTGCGCGCCCGCAGGTACTCGCGCTGCGCCCCGCCCCGGTGTGCGCGGCGTACCTCGGTTTTCCCGGCACGTCGGGGGCGCCGTTCGTCGACTACCTGATCGCCGACCGCGTCGTGGCGCCGCCGGGCGAGGAGCGGCACTTCAGCGAGCGACTGGCGTACCTCCCCGACACCCTCTGGTGCTACGGGCGCCCGGCGCTGCCGCCGGGCGGCGCCCCTCCGCGCGAGTCGCTCGGCCTGCCCGGCACCGGCTTCGTGTTCGCGGCCCTCCACAACGGCTACAAGATCCGGCCGCCGGTCTTCGCGTGCTGGATGGCGCTGCTCGCGCGCGTGCCCGGCAGCGTGCTCTGGGTGCTCGCGCGCCGCGACGAGGCGCACGCCAACCTGCGGCGCGAAGCGGCCCGTCGCGGCGTCGCTCCGGAGCGGATCGTCTGCGCCGCGCGCGTGCCGCGCGAGGCGCACCTCGCGCGGCAGGCCGCCGCCGATCTCTTCCTCGACACGCCCGACTACAGCGCCGGGGCCACGTGCCTGGACGCGCTGTGGAGCGGGGTCCCGGTGCTCGCCTGCCCCGCCGGGTCCTACGCGGGCCGGCAGTCGGCGAGCGCTCTGGCCGCGCTCGGCCTCGCCGACCTGATCGCCGCCGATCTCGATGACTATCGGGAACGTGCCGTTCGCCTCGCGACCGACCCGGTGGCGCTCGCCGGCGTTCGCGCCCGGCTCGCTGCGGCACGCACCGCGGCGCCGTTGTTCGATATGGCCGCGCGGGTCCGCGAACTCGAGGCGGCCTTCGGCGCGATGGTGGAGCGCGCCCGGGCGGGGTTGCCGCCGGCGGCGCTGGAGGTGGCCCGCGGGGGCCGCGGGGCTGTCTTCGTGAAGTAGTTCATCTTGCCGCGCTAAGGCCCCGAATACCGGGCCGTTTCCTCTTGCGCCGGGAGGGGCGATGGCGCATCTTCCCGGGGTCGGAATCAGCCGTTCTCGAGGGGACGAATCACCATGAACCAGCGCCGCAACCTGCTCGCCGTGCTCGCCGCCGCAGCGCTCGCCGTCCCGACCACCGCGCTCGCGCAAGGACAAGGCGCCGCCGCCGGCCCGATCGTGATCGGCCAGTCGGCCCCGCTCTCGGGCTCGAACAAGGACCTCGGCACCGACATCCGCAACGGCGCGCTCGCCTACTTCAAGCGCGTCAACGACGCGGGCGGCGTGAACGGCCGGAAGATCGAGCTCGTCGCGCTCGACGACGCGAACGACACGAAGCGCTCCGAGGCGAACACCAGGCAGCTGCTGGAGAGTAACAACCCGATCGCGCTCTACGGCTACGGCAGCGCGACGCTCAGCCGCCCGGCGCTGCCGCTCGTGGAAGCGGCCAGGGTCCCGTTCGTCGCGCCGTTCACCGGCGCCGACCCGATGCGGAAGTTCAACCGCTACGTCTACAACCACCGCGCGAGCTACGCCGACGAGCTGGAGAAGATCGTCGAGCACTACACGACCTTCGGCGTCAAGCGGTTCGCGGTGCTCCACTACGACGACGCGGTCGGCAAGGAGAACTTCGGCGCGGTCGAGCGGGCGCTCAAGGCGCGCAACCTCGCGCCGGTCGCGGTCGCCCCGGTCACCCGCACCCAGACCGACTTCGCGAAGGAGCTCGCCGCGGTCGGCAAGTCGGCGCCGGACGTGGTGATCGTGACCACCCTCTACAAGACCTCCGCCGACTTCATCAAGGGCCTGAAGAAGCAGGGCGTGGGGACGCAGTTCGTGAGCACGTCGTTCGCCGGCTCCACCGCGCTCGCCAACTCGCTCGGCGCCGACGGCCTCGGCGTCGCGATGGCACAGGTCGTCCCGTCCTACCTCCGCCGGTCGGTGCCGGTCGTCAAGGAGTACCAGGCGGCGATGGAGGTGGCGTACGGCAAGAAGGAGTTCTCGTACACCTCGCTCGAGTCGTACATCGCGGCGAAGGTGCTGGTCGAGGGCCTGCGCCGCGCCGGTCCGCAGCCGACGCGCGAGAAGCTGCTCGCGGCGCTCGACTCGATCGCGGGTTACGACGTCGGCGGCTACGTCGTCTCGTTCTCGCCGTCGAACCACAACGGCTCGAACTTCGTCAGCCTGTCGATCCTCGGCCGGGATCTCGCCTTCCGCGAGTAGCCGGACGCGGCGGGTCAGGCCCGCCGCCAGGTCGTCCCCTGCGGCGAGTCCTCCAGGACCACGCCGGCGTCGAGGAGCTCCCGGCGAATCCGGTCGGCCGCCGCGAAGTCCTTCGCCTTCCGCGCCGCGATGCGGGCCGCGATCGCCGCCTCGATCCGCGCGTCGCTCCAGCCTTCCGCCGGACCGCCCTGCAGGAACGCCTCGGCCGTGCGGCCGAGCAGCCCGAGGACGGCGCCGAGCCCCCGCAGCAGCGCCGCAACCGCGGCCGAACCGGTCCGGTTCACCTCACCCGCGATCTCGAACAGCACGGCGATCGCCTCGGGGGTGTTGAAGTCGTCGTCCATCGCCGCGCGAAAGCGCGCAGCGCGCGGCTCCGCCCAGTCGACCGCGCCCGGCGCCGCAGGATGACCCTTGAGCGCCGTGTAGAGCCGTGCGAGGCCGCTCCGCGCTTCGTCGAGGTGCTTGTCCGAGTAGTTGAGCGGGCTGCGATAGTGGGCGCGCAGGATGAAGAACCGCACCACCTCCGGGTCGTAGCGCCCGAGCACTTCGCGGATGGTGAAGAAGTTGCCGAGCGACTTCGACATCTTCTCGTCGTCCACCCGGACGAAGCCGTTGTGCATCCAGTACTTGACGAACGGCCGCCCGAGCGCGCCCTCCGACTGCGCGATCTCGTTCTCGTGATGGGGGAACTGGAGGTCCTCGCCGCCGCCGTGGATGTCGAACGTCGGCCCGAGCAGCGCCGTGCTCATCGCCGAGCACTCGATGTGCCAGCCGGGCCGGCCGTCGCCGAACCTCGACGGCCAGGCCGGCTCGTCGGCCCGCGAGTGCTTCCACAGCACGAAGTCGAGCGGGTCCTGCTTCTCCCGGTCGACCTCGACCCGTTCGCCCGCGCGCAGCTCGTCGAGCGACTTGCCCGAGAGCCGGCCGTAGCCGGGAAACTTCCGCACCGCGTAGTGGACGTCGCCGCTCGGCACCCGGTAGGCGAGGCCGTTCGTCTCGAGGGCGCCGATCAGCGCGAGCATCTCCGGGATGTAGCCGGTCGCGCGCGGCTCGTGATCGGGCTTCTGCACGCCGAGCGCGGCCGCGTCCTCGTCCATGTACCCGATGAAGCGCCCGGTGAGGGCGCCGATCGGCTCGCCGTTCTCCGCCGCGCGGCGGATGATCTTGTCGTCGATGTCGGTGATGTTGCGCACGTAGGTGACGTCGAACCCCGCGGCGCGCAGCCAGCGCTGCACGACGTCGAACACGACCAGCACGCGCGCATGGCCGATGTGGCAGTAGTCGTACACGGTCATGCCGCAGACGTACATGCGCACCCTGCCCGGCTCGATCGGCGCGAAGTCCTCCTTCGTGCGGGTGAGCGTGTTGAAGATCCTGAGCATCGGCGAGCGGCGCGTGGGGCGGGAAAGCGTCGGCGCGCGCGGGCCTTCTTGCTAGAATCGCGTCGCACCGCGCGCTGACCGCGCGCGAGTATACCCCACGATGCGCACCGTTCTCCTGCTCACCGCGCTCGCGCTCGCCGCGACGTGCCGCGCGCAGTCCGCCGACGATTTCGCCGCGGCACGCGCCGCGCTGCGCGCCGGCGATACCGCCGCCGCCGCCGCGGCCGTCGACCGCCTGCTCGCCGCGAAACCGTCCGACGAGCGCGCGCGGTTCCTCAAGGGCGTGCTCCTTTCCGAGCAGGGCCGCACCGGCGAGGCGTTCGACGTCTTCTTCGCGCTCACCCAGGACCATCCGGAGCTCGCCGAGCCGTACAACAACATCGCGGTGATCTACGCCGGACGCGGGGAGTACGAGCGGGCGCGCGAAGCGCTCGAGGCGGCGATCCGCGCGAATCCCGAGTACGCGACTGCGTACGAGAATCTCGGCGACGTGCACGCCCGGCTCGCCGCGCGCGCCTACGGCAAGGCGATCGAGCTCGACCCCGCCAACCGGTCGGCGCGCGCCAAGCTCGCGCTCGCCCGCGAGCTGCCCGGCGCCGTGCCGAAGCCGGCCGTAAGCGCGCCGCCGAAGCCCCCGGCCGCGCCGCGCTAGACTCCCCCTTTCACAACGACAACGGAGCCCGACCTTGCGCAGCCTGCTGTTCGCCCTCGCCCTCCTCGCCGCCGCGCCCGCGGCGCTCGCCGCCGATCCGCGCGTCGAGATGAAGACCAGCCGCGGCACGATCGTGATCGAGCTGTATCCGGACAAGGCACCCAAGACGGTGGCGAACTTCCTGCAGTACGTGAAGGACGGCCACTACAACGGCACCACCTTCCACCGCGTGATCGACGGCTTCATGATCCAGGGCGGCGGGTTCGACCAGGACATGCGGCAGAAGCCGACCCGCGCACCGGTCGCGAACGAAGCCGGCAACGGGCTCAAGAACGAGCCCGGCACGCTCGCGATGGCGCGCACCCCGGATCCGCACTCGGCCACGGCGCAGTTCTTCATCAACCTGAAGGCGAACGCTTTTCTCAACTACAAGGATCCCTCGCCGCAGGGTTACGGCTACACCGTCTTCGGCAAGGTCGTTTCCGGCATGGACGTCGTCGAGAAGATCGCGAAGGCGGCGACCGGAAACGCCGGCGGCCACCAGGACGTGCCGCGCGAGGCGGTCGTGATCGAGTCCGCGACAGTGCTGGCGGCGAAGTAAGGGGCCTCCGATGATCAAGCTGCACACCAGCCACGGCGTCATCGGCATCGAGCTCGACGAGGCGCGCGCGCCCGAGTCGGCGAAGAATTTCCTCGCCTACGTCGCGAGCGGGCACTACGCGAACACGGTGTTCCACCGCGTGATCGACGGCTTCATGATCCAGGGCGGCGGGTTCGAGCCGGGGATGAAGCAGAAGACCACCCTGGCGCCGATCAAGAACGAGGCGCAGAACGGCCTCAAGAACACGCGCTACACCGTCGCGATGGCGCGCACGTCGGACCCGCACTCGGCGACCGCGCAGTTCTTCATCAACGTGAACGACAACGGCTTCCTCGACCACACCGCGCCCAGCGCCCAGGGCTGGGGCTACTGCGTGTTCGGCCGCGTGACCGAGGGCACCGACGTGGTGGACCGCATCAAGGCCGTGAAAACCGGCCGGCGCGGCGGCCACCAGGACGTGCCGCTCGAGGACGTCGTCATCGAGCGCGCGGAGGTCGTCGGCTGACCCACGAGACCCGGGGGACCCGGGGGACCCGGGGGACCCAGGGGACCCGGGGGACCCGGGGGACCCGGGGGGACGCGCCGGACGCGCGGCCGACGCTCTTCGTCTCGGACCTCCACCTCTCGGCGGCGCGGCCGGCGATCGCGGACCGGTTCCGGCGGTTCCTCGCCGAGGAGGCGCGCTCGGCCGCGGCGCTCTTCATCCTCGGCGATCTCTTCGATCGCTGGCTCGGCGACGACGCGGCCGACGAGCGTTTCAACGGCGAGCTGCTGAGCGCGCTGGCCGGGGTGTCGGCGGACGGCGTGCCGGTGTCGCTGATGCACGGCAACCGGGACTTTCTGTTCGGCGAGGCGGCTGCGCGGCGAAGCGGCCTCGCGCTCCTCCCCGACCCGACCTTGCGCGAGCTCTTCGGCACGCGCACCCTGCTGACGCACGGCGACCTGCTGTGCACCGACGATCACCGCTACCAGCGCTACCGCGCGCAGGTCCGCCGCCCCGGCGTCGTCCGCGCGTTCCGCGCGCTGCCGCGCGCGGTCCGCCAGGCGATCGGCGGGAGCCTGAGCCGGGTGAGCGACACCGAGAAGCGGGTGAAGGCCCCGGTGATCATGGACGTCAACGCCGGCGCGGTCGAGGAGACGCTGCGGCGGCACGGCTATCCGCGCCTCGTCCACGGCCACACCCATCGCCCCGGGCGGCACGTGCACGTCGTCGACGGCCACGCCTGCGAGCGCTGGGTGCTCGGCGACTGGTACGAGCGCGGGAGCTACCTGCGCTGCGACGCCGGGGGGTGCACCCCGGTCCTGCTCGACTAGTCAGCCACCGAGCCCGCGCGCGAGGTCGGCCTGCAGGTCCTCGAGCGCCTCCAGACCGACCGCTACCCGTAGCAGGCCGTCGCCGATTCCGGCGGCCTTGCGCGCCTCGGCGCTGATGCGGCCGTGCGTCGTCGACGCCGGATGGGTGATCGTGGATTTCGTGTCGCCGAGGTTGGCGGTGATCGAGAGGAGGCGGGTCGCGTCGACGACGCGCCACGCCGCGCTCTTGCCGCCGCGCACGTCGAACGACACGATCGCGCCCCCGGCGCGCTGCTGGCGCCGCGCGAGCGCGTGCTGCGGGTGCGACTCGAGCCACGGGTGATAGACGCGCTCGACCTGCGGGTGCCGCTCGAGCCAGCGCGCGAGCTCGAGCGCGCGCGCCGACTGCGCCTCCATCCGCAGCCGCAGCGTCTCGAGGCCCTTCACGAGCACCCAGGCGTTGAAGGGCGAGAGGCTCGGGCCGGCGGTGCGGAGGAAGCCGAGCACGCCGTCCAGCACGAGCTCGCGACGCCCGAGCACGGCGCCGCCGAGCACCCTGCCCTGGCCGTCCAGGTATTTCGTCGCCGAGTGGATGATCAGGTCGGCGCCGAGCTCGAGCGGCAGCTGCAGCGCCGGCGTGCAGAAGCAGTTGTCGACCGCGAGCAGCGCGCCCGAGCGCCGCGCGAGCGCCGCGAGCGCGGCGATGTCGGCGATCTCGGTGAGCGGATTCGACGGCGTCTCGAGGAAGAAGAGCTTCGTGTTCGGCCGCACCGCGCGCTCCCAGGCCGCGACGTCGGCGCCGTCGACGAACGTCGCCTCGACGCCGAACTTCCCGAGCACGGTGGTGAAGAGCTGCACCGTCGCGCCGAAGACGCTCGCCGAGGAGACGAGGTGCTCGCCCCCCTTCATCAGGCCCATCACGCAGGCGAGGATCGCGGACATGCCGGAGGCGGTCGCGACGCACGCCTCCGCTCCCTCGAGCGCGGCGAGCCGGTCCTGGAACGCGGCGACGGTCGGGTTGCTGAAGCGCGAGTAGACGAAGCCCGGCTCCTCGTTCGCGAACCGCGCCGCGGCCTGCGCGGCGTTGTCGAACACGAAGCTCGAGGTCAGGTACAGCGCCTCGGAGTGCTCGTTGAACTGGCTGCGGTGAATCCCCGCGCGCACCGCGCGCGTTTCGATGCCCGGATGGTCATCCTTGTGGTCGTCCATGGTCGCAGTCCACAAAACGCAAAACCCGTCGCAGCTTGCAAGCCAAGCCTGGGACGGGTCGCCCACGCTTTAGCTGTATTTGTTGCCGGTCGGTGATTCCCGCCGGCGGCGCCCGCAAGCTGTGACTCAAATCGGCGCGAGCTGCGACCTTACCCCGGCCGCGGGGGGCGGTCAAGCGAGCCCGCGTCAGGCCGTCATGCCGAGATCGGCGCGCTCGCCGTCCGGCTCGTCGGGCGATTCCTGCCGCTTGTCGTCGCGCTGGTGCTCGACCGCCGCGAGGTACTCGGTGGTGACGTCGCCGGTGACGTAGTGGCCGTCGAAGCAGGAGGCCTCGAAGCGCTCGAGCTTCGGGTTCGCCTCGCGCACCGCCGCCTTGAGCGCCTCGAGGTCCTGGTAGATCACGCCGTCCGCGTCGATGTGGCGCGCGATCTCGTCCTCGGTGCGCCCGGTCGCCACCAGCTCGGCGCGCGTCGGCATGTCGATCCCGTACACGTTCGGGAAGCGCACCGGCGGCGCCGACGAGGCGAAGAACACCCTGTTCGCGCCCGCCTCGCGCGCCATCTGCACGATCTCGCGGCTGGTCGTGCCGCGCACGATCGAGTCGTCGACCACGAGCACGTTCTTGTCGCGGAACTCCATCGAGATCGCGGTCAGCTTCTGCCGCACCGATTTGCGCCGGATGGTCTGGCCCGGCATGATGAACGTCCGGCCGATGTAGCGGTTCTTCACGAAGCCCTCGCGGTAGCTCACCCCGAGCCGCGCCGCGAGCTGGAGCGCCGCCGGGCGGCTCGTGTCCGGCACCGGGATGACGACGTCGATGTCGAGGTGGCGGTACTGGCGGTTGATCCGCTCGGCGAGCTGCTCGCCCATGTGCAGCCGCGCCTCGTACACCGACACCCCGTCCATCAGCGAGTCGGGCCGGGCGAGATAGACGTACTCGAAGATGCACGGCGAGAGCACCGCCTTCGCCGCGCACTGCCGGTTGTGGAAGCCGCCGCCTTCGTCGATGAGGATCGCCTCCCCGGGCGCCACGTCGCGGACCACCCGGAACCCGAGCGACTCGAGCGCGACGCTCTCCGAGGCCACCGCCCATTCGGCGCCGAGCCCGGAGTCGCTCGAGCCGATGACGAGCGGCCGGATGCCGTACGGGTCGCGGAACGCGAGCACCCCGCACCCGGCGATCATCGCCACGACGGCATAGGCCCCGCGCACCCGCCGGTGCACGTTGGCGACCGCGTTGAACACGGTCTCCGGGTCGAGGCGCGGCCCGGTGGCGGCGCGCTCGAGCTCGTGCGCGAGCACGTTGAGCAGCACCTCCGAGTCGGAGTTGGTGTTGATGTGCCGCAGATCGCTGCGGAACATCTCCTGCTTGAGCTCGGCCGAGTTGGTCAGGTTGCCGTTGTGGCCGAGGACGATCCCGAACGGCGAGTTCACGTAGAACGGCTGCGCCTCGCTGCCGGCGAACGCCGAGCCGGCGGTCGGGTAGCGGCAGTGCGCGATGCCGAGGTAGCCGGGGAGCGAGCGCATGTCGCGCGTGCGGAAGACGTCGCGCACGAAGCCCGGCCCCTTGTGCATGTGGAAGGTCTGCCGCTCGCTCGTGACGATGCCGGCCGCGTCCTGCCCGCGGTGCTGGAGCAGCAGCAGTCCGTCGTACAGCAGCTGGTTCACCGGGGTCTTCGCCACCACGCCGATGATTCCGCACATGTGCCCGGCTCCCGATTCGTTGCCCGCAACCCGCGCCCGGGGAATCGCTTCCGGCGATCCCCGCGCTAGCGCTCGTACCGTACCTTATCCGCGAGCGCCGCGGGAAGGTAGGGCTTCACCGCGATCGCCGCCGTCTCGAGCGGCGGGGCGAGCTTCGCCTCGCGCCAGAACGGCTCCCGCGAGACGGTCGTCAGCCCGACCCCGAGCGCGAGTAGGAGCAAGATGAGGGCGCCCCGGGCGAATCCGAAGACCCCGCCGAGCGTCCGGTCGGCGAGCCCGAGCCCGACCGCACGCACCGCTTTGGTGACGAGCAGCGCCACGATCGAGCCTGCGACCAGGATGACGACGAAGAGCACCCCGAACGCGATCGCCGTCCGCACGACCGGGGTGGCGAAGCTCGCGGGAATGAGGCGCGCCGCCTCGCCGGCGAAGAGCATCGCCGCCGCGATCGCCGCGACCCAGGCGGCGAGCGCGAACACCTCGCGCACGAGCCCCCGCCAGATTCCGATGACTGCCGAGATCCCGACCACCGCGAGGAGCGCGTAGTCGAGCCAGGTCATTGCCGCGCGATCACCGCGCCGGGCGACAGCCCGAGGGTCTTCAGTCGCTCGCGGCCCTTCTCGGCCGCTTCCCTGCTCGGAAACGGCCCGGCGCGCACCCGCGTCTGCTCGCCCGCGGGGGTCGTCACGGTCTCGGTGTAGTAGGTGACGCCGGCCTTCGCGAGCTTCGCCTCGAGCGCCTTTACGTTCTCCTTGTTCGCGAAGGCACCGAGCGGCACGAGGTAGGCCGTCTCCGCGCTCAGGATCCCTTCGGCGCGCTTCGCCTCCGGTTCCTTCCGCGCCGGGTCCTGGGACGCCGCGCGCGCCACGGCCTCGGGCTTCGGCGGCGGCGGCTTCGCGGCCTCCTGCTTCGGCCGCTCGCCGGTCTTGCCGGTGTCGGGGTTCACGTCCGGCGGCCGGGGGATCGCCCCACCCTTCGCCTCTGCCGGCGGCGCGGCGCCGGCGGCCGCTTTCGCGGACGCGGCCGCGGGGGGCAGCGCCGGCGGCGGCTTCAGGCCGCCCGCATCCTGCTTCGGGATCTCGACGGCGAGGTTGGTGGCGACCGGCTTCGGCTCGAGGTCCATCACCCACGGCGGCACGATCACCAGCGCGAGCACGAGCGCGAGGGCGCCGATGAGCCGCCGGCGCGCCCGCCGCCGCAGCTCGAGCGCCTCGTCGTTATCCGCCATCTGGGCCCCGCGTCGTCGCGGCGCGCACGGCCATTACGTCCGCCACGGTGAAGAAGGAACCGAACACGACGATTCTATCATCGCCACCCGCCTCCTCCAGCGCCGCGGCGTACGCCGCGCGCGGCGAGTCGAACTCGCGCACCACCGCGTTCGCGTCGGCCGCGACGATCGCGGTCGCGAGCGCCGCGGCCGTGGCGCCGCGCGGGTTGTCGAGCGTCGCGGCGTACCACCCCTGCACCCGCCCGCGCAGCCGCGCGAGCACGCCGGCGAGATCCTTGTCGCGGAGCATGCCCACCACCGCGAGCGTGCGCCGGCCCGGCGGCATCGCGGCGAGATTCTCCGCCAGCACGCCGGCCGCCTGGGGGTTGTGCGCGACGTCGAGGACGACCGCCGGCCGGCCGGGCAGCACCTGGAAGCGCCCCGGCAGCTCGACGACGGCGAGTCCGTTCCGGATGTCCTGCGCGCTCACCGGCAGCCGCGCGTGCAGGGCGTCGAGCGCCGCGATCGCGCACGCGGCGTTGCCGAGCTGGGCGGCGCCGCGCAGCGCCGGGTAGGCGAGCCCGCCGCGCGCGCCGCCCGGCCCGAAGTAGCGCCACTGCCCCGCCTCGGCCGCGTAACCGAACTCGCGGCCGATGACGAGGAGCCCGGCGCCGATCGAGCGCGCGTGCTCGACGACGCTCGCCGGCGGGTTCGGATCGCCGACGATCGCCGGCCGCCCGGCGCGGAAGATGTGCGCCTTCTCCCAGCCGACCTGCTCGCGGGTATCGCCAAGATACTCCCGGTGGTCGAGATCGACGCTCGTCAGCACCGCGACCTCGGGCTCGAACGCGTTCACCGCATCCAGGCGTCCGCCCAGGCCCACCTCGAGCACGAGCGCGTCGATCCGGGCGCGGGCGAACGCCACCCACGCCGCGAGCGTGCCGAACTCGAAGTAGGTGAGCGGCTCGCCGCCGCGGACCGCCTCGACCGCGGCGAAGCCGTCGACGAGCACGTCGTCGCCCACCGCGCGGCCCGCGATCCGCACCCGCTCGTTGTAGCGGACGAGGTGCGGCGAGGTGTAGCAGCCCGTGCGGTAGCCCGCGGCGCCGAGGATCGCCTCGAGCATGGCGCAGGTCGAGCCCTTGCCGTTGGTGCCGCCCACGACGACGATCGGGCAGAACGCGGGCAGCGCGAGCCGCTCGAGCACCCGCCGGACGCGATCGAGCCCGAGCGCGATCGTCTGCGGGTGCAGCCGCTCGATGTGCGCGAGCCAGCCGGCGAGATTCATCGTGCGCGGGCTCGTCGGCGGCCCGCCCGCTCGGGCCTAGGCGCCCGCCGGCGGCAGGCGCATGAGCAGGGTCACGAGCGAGGCGACCTGTTCGCGGAGGCTCCGCCGGTCGACGATCATGTCGATCGCGCCCTTCTCGAGCAGGAACTCGGCGCGCTGGAAGCCCTCGGGCAGCTTCTCGCGCACCGTCTGCTCGATCACCCGCGGGCCGGCGAAGCCGATCAGCGCCTTCGGCTCGGCGATCACCACGTCGCCGAGCATGGCGAAGCTCGCCGACACCCCGCCCATGGTCGGATCGGTCAGCACCGAGATGAACGGCAGGCGGCGCGCGGCGAGCTGGGTCAGCGCGGCGGTGGTCTTCGCCATCTGCATGAGCGAGAGCAGGCCCTCCTGCATGCGCGCGCCGCCGGTCGCGGTGAAGCACACGAGCGGCAGGTTCTGGTCGAGCGCCGCGTGCACCGCGCGCACGAAGCGCTCGCCGACGACCGAGCCCATCGACCCGCCCATGAAGTCGAACTCGAACGCGCACGCGACGAGCGGCACGTTCTTGACCGCCCCCTGCATGACGACGAGCGCGTCGGTCTCGCCGGTCTCCTTCTCGGCCTCTTCGAGCCGCTCGGGATACTTGCGCGAGTCGCGGAACTTGAGCGCGTCGACCGGCGTCACCTCGACGCCGATCTCGTAGCGGCCTTCGGGGTCGAGGAAGAAGTCGAGCCGGACGCGCGCCGGGACCCGGTTGTGGTACGAGCACTTCGGGCAGACGCTCGCGTTCTTCTCGAGGTCGGTGGTGTAGAGGACCGCGTCGCACGCCGGGCACTTGCTCCAGAGCCCTTCGGGCATCTGGCGCTTCGCCCCGCCGGTGCGCTGGATCTTCGGCGGCAGCAGCTTCTGCAGCCAGCTCATTGGACCGCGCGCCTGTGGATGCCCGGTTCGGGGCGGTCGAGCGCGGCGCGAATGCCGGCGACGAACTCGCCCGCCCGCGCCGCCGCGGCCGCCGGGCCCGCCTGCTCCATCTCGAGGATGATCCGGCTGCCGATCACCACCGCGTCGGCGACCGCGCCGATCGCGCGCGCGGTCTCGCCGTCGCGGATCCCGAAGCCGACCCCGAGCGGGAGCGGGGTGCGCCGGCGGATCGCGGCGAGCCGCGCGCCGACGTCGGCGACGTCGAGATGCGACGCGCCCGTGACGCCGGTGAGCGACACGTAGTAGACGTAGCCGCTCGCGAGCCGCGCCACCTGGTCGATGCGCGACTCGGTCGAGGTCGGCGCGAGGAGGAAGATGAGATCCATGCCGGCCTTGCGCACCAGCCCCGCGAACGCGGCGCACTCCTCCGGCGGGTAGTCGACGACGAGCACGCCGTCGACGCCGGCGGCGCGGGCGCGCTCGACGAAGCGCTCGACACCCATCGCCTCGATCGGGTTCGCGTAGCCCATCAGCACGACCCCGGTCGCATCGTCGCGGTTGCGGAACTCGCGCGCGTAGCCGAGCACCGCGTCGAGGCTCACGCCGGCCTTCAGCGCCCGCTCGCTCGAGCGCTGGATCACCGGCCCGTCGGCCATCGGGTCGGAGAACGGCACGCCGAGCTCGATCACGTCCGCGCCGGCCTTGGCGAGCGCGTGCAGCAGCGGCACCGCCGGCCCGGCGGCCGGGTCGCCCGCGGTGACGAACGGGATCAGCGCCTTGCGCCGCTGGCG
>Ga0187892_10002588_pt1 | contig 35509 bp, 24 predicted proteins | sample MA1701073metaG_FD_139345 | JGI IMG/M metagenome (GOLD analysis project Ga0187892, IMG submission 139345) | Bio-ooze microbial communities from a basaltic lava cave in the Kipuka Kanohina Cave System on the Island of Hawaii, USA - MA170107-3 metaG ... | reverse complement strand
GGAAGAGCAGCAGATTCTACTCGCCGTGCAGGGCCTTCAAAGCGCGAATCCAGACAGAATGCTCGACGCGGTCCGCACTTTAGAACTCGCGAATAAGGCTCATTCTCTGTATCTTGCGCAGCCTCCGACTGAAAAAGCCAAACTACTCAAAGTCGTGCTTTCGAACTGCGCGATTGATGCCGCAAGTGTCTATCCCACCTACAGAAAACCCTTCGACGTGATCTTCCAGCGGGCGAAAAACGAGGAGTGGCGCGCCTGAGAGGATTTGAACCTCCAACACCTGGCTCCGGAGGCCAGTGCTCTATCCATTGAGCTACAGGCGCGCGAGGAAAGGTGCTGGGTCCTGGGTCCCCGGTGCGAGGGAAACCCAGCCCCATCACCTGGCAGCATTATAGCACTGCGTCCGGCTCCTCCAATCCTTGTCCGGCGGGGCGTGGGCGCCTCATCCTCCCTCTCACTTCCCACCTTCCGCTTTCCACCTGCCACTCCCCAGCACCCAGCACCTACTTCCCCCAGTAACAATCCGCGAAGCTCTTCGGGCGCCTCAGTCGCGTTTCCGCCAATTCGTCAGCGATGCGCGCGGTAGAAACACCGCGCTCGCGGGCCAGCGCCAGGACGCGCTTCATGCGGTCGTAGATGCGCGCCAGGCTGGCGCTGGAGTCGGCGCGGCCCAGCAGATAGTACTCGCCGCCGCGGATGACGCCGCCCGCGTTCACCAAATAATCCGGTGCGTAGAGGACGCCGCGGCGGGCCAGTTCGTCGCCGGCCTCGGGCCGCGCGAGCTGATTGTTCGCGCAACCACAGATGATGCGCGCGCGCAGGCGCGGCGCCGTCTCCGCGCTGAGCACGCCGCCCAGCGCGCAGGGCGCCAGCACGTCGCATTCGGCGGAGAAGATCGCGCCGGGCGCGACCACCCGCGCCCCGGTTTCGCGCGCCACGGTTTCGGCGCGAGCGCCGTCCATATCGCTTACCGCCAGCTCCATCCCTTCACTTTGCAAAATGCGCGCCAGCGCCACACCCACGCTGCCCACGCCCTGGATGGCCGCGCGCGCGCCCCGCGGCACGATGCCCGCAAACTCGAGGCACGCGCGCATCCCGTGCCACACGCCGGTGGCCGTCTGCTCGCTGATGTCGCCCAGCTCGGGCGAGGATTCGCAGGCCACGTACCGCGTGGCGCGGCCCATGGCGCGCAGGTCCCCCGCGACGATGCCCACGTCCGGGCCGGTGTAGAACCGCCCGCCCAGGCTTTCCACCGCCCGCCCGTAGGCTTCCAGCGCGGCCTCGCGGTCCAGGCCGGCGTGGTCTATCAGCACCGCTTTGCCGCCGCCCGCGGGCAGCTCGGCCAGCGACGTCTTGTAGGTCATGGCCCGCGAAAGGCGCAGCGCATCGGCCAGCGCCTCCTCCTCGCGCGCATACTTCAGGATGCGCGTGCCGCCCAGCGCCGGCCCCAGTGTCGTGTCATGGATGGCGATGAACCCCCGCAAACCTGTGGCGCGGTTCTGCAGCACGATGACTTGCTCGTGGTCATCCTCGGCAAGTTTCGTCAGGAGGGTCATCGCGATTGGGTGATTGAGTGATTGGGTGATTGGGTGATTGACCGGGTGCCGCGGTTTGCCATTCGCAGGTTGGCCCTTGCGGTCTGTTGCGACGCCGAGAAGATTGCAACCAGCGATTCAGCCTCCTGGGTGAGTGGCGCAAGGCGTTTTTTCGAGAAGATGCCAACGTCCGTCAGCAGCTCGAGCCAGTAAAGGCTTTCATCTGCTTCTTCGACGACCACCCCAATCCTGGCGACAAATTCCTTCGGCGAACGCGCCCGGCAGGCTGCCCGATAGTTGGCCGAAACCGGAGTAGCGCATCGGAAGAGTTGATCCCCGATGTTTCTGCCTTCCAGCGTTCGAGGGAGGGCGCGCACCAAGCGGATTACGCGGACAGCGAACTGCCGGGTTCGTTCCCGCAACTCTTCGGGCTTGGACTTCACATGCTGAAGTCAATCACACAATCACCCAATCCCGCAATCACACAATCGGCCGATCACGGAATCACAAGACCTGGAATCCATTCACTCTCGGCCGGGGACCTTCGACGGGCCGCGTGTCTTCAGCTCTTCCTTCAGCACTTCGACGGCTTTTTCGAGTTGCGCGTCGCGGCCCTGGAGGTAGTCGCCGGGCGTGTTGTCCACCTGCACGTCGGCCGGCACGCCGAAGTTCTCGAGGTTCTGCCCGGTGACGCTCCACAGGCCGGTGCCCGGCGTGCGGATGGACGAGCCATCCATCAGCGTGTAGGCTCCGGTGCCGATCACCGCGCCGTAGGTGCTCACGCCCACCACTTTGCCGAGCTTAAGCGTGCGGAAGCCGTCGGGGAAGACCTCGGCGTCGCTGGTGGAGCGCTCATTCTGCATCACCACCATGGGGCCGAAGTAGGCGCGCTGCGGTCGCGTGAGATACACCGAGTCGCGGCCGCGCGTGTATTGATACTGCCGCTGCTGCAGGATTTGCAGCAGCTCCTGGTCAATGCCGCCACCGGGGTTAAAGCGCTGGTCAATCACCAGGGCTTTCTTGAAGCGGTACTCGGTGAGTTCGCGCTGGAAGCGCAGCAGGGAGGGCTGGTTCATCTGGCGGATGTGCAGGTAGCCGATTTCGCCGTTGGAGAGCCTGTCCACCATGGCCCGGCGCTCGGCCACCCACTTCTCGTATTGCCACGTGCCGTAGGCGCCCCCGCTGGCGGGCTCGACCTTGGTGGTCCACGCCCCGTCGGCGGCGGGCTTCGAGTTTACCGTGAAAGTGAACTTGCGGCCGGGCGCGAGATTGTAGTGCCGCCAGTAGTTCTCGCCGGACTTGAGCGGGGCGTCGTTGACGGCCAGGATGTAGTCGCCCGCCTTGATGCGCACGAAGTCGCGGTCGGCCGGCCCGTCCTTGTAGATGTACGACACTTTGTAGTAGCCGCTGGAGTCCGGCTCGAGCTCGAAGCCGGGGTAGCGCGTCTGCGCTCCTCCCCCCCCGCCGCCGGGGCCGCCCGGCCCGCCACCGCCCCCGCTCACGCCGGTGTGCGACGCGTTGAGCTCGCCGATCATCATCATCATCACGTTTTGCAGCTCTTCCCGGTCGCCTACGTCGGCCAGCAGCGGCTCGTACCGGGCGCGGGCGGCGTTCCAGTCTGCGCCGTGCATCTGCGGGTCGTAGAAGCGGTGCTTCATGATGCGCCAGCCCTCGGCGAACACCTGCTTGCGCTCTTCTTTCTCGTCCACTTCCACGCGCACGGTGAAGTTGACGCGCCGCCGCGCCCCTCCGCCCGGCCCCGCGCCGCCGGCTTGCGCGCCCTCGCCGCCCCCGCCCATGCCCACCGACCACAGCCCGTTGCCTTCGCGGAAGTACAGCGTCCGGCCGTCGCGCGAGAATTGCAGCGAGCTGATGCCGCCGCCGCCGAAGCCGCCGCCCGGAGGGCCTTCGCCATCGCCGGCGGGCGGCTGCGTCTGCGTGACCCGGCGCATCTGGTCCCCGTTCTCCTGAATGCTGTAGAGGATGGAGACGTTGCGCCCGTCAATGTCGCTTTGCGCGACGAAGACGTACGTGCGGCTGTCGGGGGAGGGAATCGCTGTGCTGATGCTGTCGGAGATGCGCGTCACCTGGCGGATACGCCGGTCCATGCCCTCCCAATCAATCTTCACCTCGGGAGCTTCTCCGCCCTGGGGACGCGGGCCGCGCGCGGCCGCGGCTCGGTCGGCGGCCTGTGCGGCTTCTTCGTCGTCAATGTCGCGGCTCACCGGGTCGCGGTCTTCCTTGGTCAGCGAGACGTTGTAGAGCGCAGCCACGTTCTGCCGCAGCGTGGCCGACCCGCCCTGCACGTAGCCGCCGAGGAAGATGAGCTTGCGCCCGTCGGGCGTCCACCGCGCGCTCGAGCTGGCGAAAAGCCCGTCGTCGGTGATGCGGTGCTCCGTTCCGCCGGTGGCGGCCACGATGTGCGCCCCGGGCCGCAGGTCGCGGTCCGCCTTGGTGTAAGCGATCCACTTGCCGTCCGGTGAATACTCCGGGTCCTGCGGCCTGCCCACTTCGCCAGAGGCCACGGCCATGGATTGGCCCGTGGCCAGGCTCAACACGTACAGCTTCTTGTCCGAAGCGGTGTAAGCCAGCGACTTCGAATCGGGCGCCCACTCCAGGCCGCCCTTCTCGGTGGCCGCGCTGGTCAGCTTCTTGGCCTCCTTGCCGTCCGGCGTGGCCACCCAGATTTCGTCCTGGCCGGACTGGTCGCTGATGTAGGCGATCCATTTTCCGTCGGGGGACCAGGCGGGGGCCGTGTCGCGCGCATAGCCCTTGGTGACGCGGGTGATGTCGCCACGGTCGGTGGCGATGGTGAAGATCTCCCCGCGCGCGGAAATCACCGCCCGGCGCGTGGAGGGCGAAAGGTCGTAACTGTCCGAGGTTCCGTTGTAGGCCACCACTTGGAAGTCGTTGCCCTTGCTGTCGGAGACGATGTCCATCTTCACTTCGTTGGCGCGCCCGCTGGCCGTGTCCAGCTTCCACAGGCCGAAATCTTCCTCGTACACGATGGTCTTGCCGTCCGCGCTGATGGACGGGAAAAAGAGCGAGCCGCTGCGGTGGTTGGTCACCTTCACTGGCTTGCCGCCGGCCGCAGGGACCTTCCAGATGTTGCTGACGGACTTCATGGCTTCCGGCGTGCCGGCGCTGGCCACCGTGTCGCGGTCGGAGACGAAGTAGATCTCGCCGTTGCCGAACATGGGCCACATATTGTTGGGCTTCTGGTTGTCGGGCGCGTCACTGTCCAGCAGGAGCTGGAAGGTCTTCTTCTCCACGTCCATCACCCACAGGTCCGCCGAATAGCTGCCGCGGTAGTGCTTGCGCGACCAGGTGGCCGGGTGCCGGTTGAACGCCAGCTTCTTCCCGTCCGGCGAATAGCTGGCCCACACGCCCCAGTCGGTGGCCAGCGGCTGTTCCAGGCCCCCGTCAATCGAAACTTCCAGCAGGTTGGGCGTCCCGGGGTACACCCGCCCGCGCGCCGCGGAGAAGATCACGCGCTTCGAATCCCGCGACCAGCCCACCACCGTGTCGCCGCCCGAGTGGAAGGTGAGCTGCCTCGGCTCCCCGCCCGTGGAAGGAATGATGAATACATCGTTGTTCCCGTAGCGGTTCGACGAGAAGGCGATCCATTTGCCGTCCGGCGAGAACTTCGGGTTGGTGTCGCGCGCCGTGTGCACCGTCAGGCGGCGCGGGTTCGCGCCGTCTTCGTTCACCACCCACAGGTCCCCCAGGTAACTGAAGACAATCTTCCCGCTGTGATAGTCCGGCTGCCGCGCCAGCCTCACCGGCTTGGCGGTGGCCACTCCTGCCGCGAACAGAACGACCACAACGCACGATGCGACAATTCGCCCTCTCACGTTTCCCTCCCGCAGATTGGCTTTGGAGCGACGGCCGGCAACCCTCAGCCCTCTGGGATTCCCCGCGCTGATAGACGGAAGGAAGCCCGGCAAGGTTCCAACCCGGGGCCGCAATACCAGCTCGCGGTTGGCTGTAGGGGTTATCTGGGCTCTGGCGTTGAGCCGGTCAACGCAAAGCGATTACCTATCCGATACAAACACCGTGGCCAGCGTTTTTTTTTTCAATAGAAATGCCTTGACACTGCCCCCCCCCTTAAGCGTAGAGATATGTCCACTTGTTCTTAATGCGGCTGGAGGTACCTCATGCGCAAGCGCTTCGCCTTCCCGGTTGCGATTCTCGGCCTCTTGATTCCTGCTGGCGTGATGCTTACGATGGCACCGCAACCGCGCGTGCGCGCATACGACCCGCCGCCCGTCGAGCGTTATCTCTACGCAGCATATCCTTTTTCCGATGAAGCTAAACTGGTGCTGGCCAACTCCACCATGCGCGAAGTTACGATTCAGGGGAAGTTATTCTCCCCATCCGGGAAAGTCGCTTTCCTGGACGATGTTATCCTTCCCGCCCACGCGCAGAAAACCATCGACCTTGATGCGCAGATTGCCCTGGAAGTGCCGGAGTTCAAAAGCGCCGGGATTGAATTGGAGTTTCATTCGGCGGACCCGGGAATCGCTGGGCAACTCCTCCTACGCAACGACAGCAGGCAGCAAGCGATTGACGTCCCCCTCAAAGGAGGGGCTGCTTACCTCACATCCCGTCTTGAAGGGATGTGGTTTCTACCTGCCCAGGACGCCCAAATCGGGGCCATCCTTTACAATTGGGACGAAGTGGAAACAACGGCCACAGTGGCGATCACAAGGCAGGATGGAACCGTGCTGCGCTCTCGCTCCGTAACGTTAGGACCACACCAATCCCGCCCGTTCGAGGTGCAGGACCTGATTAGGAATGTTCCCGGCGCCGTGGGAGGAATCTCAACACACGGGAACACCCGGCACGATCATGGCCGCGGGATACGTCCAGTCTGCATCGCGCCGCATGACAATGAGTATTCCCTTTGTGGAGCCCGGGACTCTCTATGGAAGTAACATCTATGGCGCTGGCGTGCAGTTGGGTAACACCGCCTTAGCCGCGGAGAGTTTCACCGGCCAACTGTTAGTGCGCAACATCTCTGCGCAAACTATCCCGGTGACCACCTCGCTGCAATGCGGGGAAGCGCGCGCGGCCCTTGCTTCCGGCAACCTCGCGCCGGGAGAAACGCGACGGCTGGCCGTCGCCGCCGACGCCATCACCTGCGAAAGCGGCGCAGTAGGAATTGAAGTGACCTCTCCGGTCAAGGGCAGTCTGCTCGGCCGCTGGTTGAGCATCGGCCAGTCGAGCGGTCTGGTGGTGGAGACGGCGATCCACTCCGTAGGCGCCTCAGCGAACCTCTCGGGCAGCGATCCGTGGATGATAGACGAGGAAACCTCGTCTATTCTCTATGTGCAGAATGTCGGCAGCGCGGAAGCGAGTTTCATGCCCGTGATTCACTACTCGCAGCATGAAGGCCACGGCACCGCGGGAACGCATAGCGACGAGCGTTACGTGGTCGGTCTGAAGCGCCTCCAGCCTGGCGAAACCGTGGCCATTGACATCCGCGCACTGCGGGATAACCAGACGCCGGACGTCGCGGGGCGGGTTCTCCCCGCCGCTATTCGGTCCGGGCAAATCCATTGGTTGCGTCGCCACGGCCCGGCCATCGTCGCCAACGTCCTCACCGTGAACTCAACCAAGAGAATCGCTTCCGCCTTTAGCTTTTTCTGTTGTTACTGCTCGCCCCGGCAGGTTTTTCTCTCGCTTGATCCGGACAATGTGGAAGCCTACGTGGGTCAGACGGTGGTCGAGGACCTTTGGGAAACGTTGGTAGATTGCCATGGAATGCCGACAAGTTATCCGGTGCCCCCCCAGGAAGCTTACTGGAGTACTTCCAATTTCATCGTTGCTCCGGTAGTTGCTCCAGGCTGGGTTTGGTGCACGTTTCCAGGGAATGCAACGATTACCGCCGAAAAGTCCGTGGTTTGGTATGACCTCGATTACACAATTGGGGAAGGTGACCCCTGTTACTTGGACGGCTGGTGTTATGGCGCACCTGCTTGCCAGTCCTTTGAGGGCTGGACTTACGCCTCCGCGAACTTCAATGTCACATGGCCGCCGTGGCCCGTTTTCGTGAACGTTACTTTTGGCTCGCAAACGGTCTTGCCTGCCGGCCAAACAACCGTGACCGTCACTACTTTCCCTCCCGCCGTCGGCCAAGCCATTACCTTGACCCCAGGCGAGGTTCCGCTTTCTGGCAGCCATAACCACACCAACCGGCCGTCCAACACCTTTTATGCTTCTCCGACGGGCGTCACCGACGCCAACGGCACGTTCCAGACCACATTTACTGCCTCGAATTTTGCGGGAGCGGAAACAGTCACGGCTACCGTTCAAGGAGTAAGTGGCACCGGGACGCTGAGCGTTGCCGTACAGGGCCTAGTACAGCTCAGCCCAGGAACAAACTACAACCTGACGGGCAATACGCCCTGGCACATACTCCCAGCGAATCATTACGGCACGCCGACAGCAAACGCTGCACTGGTTTCCATCGCGAACCAGTACGCCGCCTTTTATCCAGGAAGCATACTCCTTTATAACGATCAGAGCCTTCCCCTGGGAGGACTATTTGACATTGGTCCCCCCGACCATACGTTCTGGAACCCGCCGCATATGGAGCACCGTTTTGGAATCAACTGCGACGTATCTAAGGGCAATGTTCCCCAAGTTAGATGGCAGGACTTGCGAGACATTTTCGTGCAGTTCGGTTCTGGGAATTACCTAGAGCACGACAACCACTGGCACTTGAGGTTCCAATGAAACAATCACTTCTTTTTTCTGGTATTTGCGTCGCACTTCTAGCTCCACATGGGGCAATGGCGCAGCGGACATCGCTGACCCCGATCGAATTGGCAAAGATCGAAAACCCGGAAGGAGGAACTCGCGAACGTCTTAATCCCAAGGCTAACCGTTTGGATAAGTATGACCTGGACCAAAAGATCGTCTACGAGGAAAAGAGCGGCGACTTCCTTTTGCAATGGAATGGTTTCGATGGAAAGCGCAAGACCGTAGTCTATCATCCGGCTAACCGCCTGCACGCAGTTGTTACTGCCCGGGTGGAACGCGACCCAACCGGAAACAACTTTCGATACACATATGCGGTGCGGAACTTGCCCAACAGCCAACGTGAGCTTCAGGTTCTGTACATCGCGATCGGTGCAGACGTGAGCAAAGCGGAATCACCGGACGCCACTTGGGGCCCGTCCGTCGCCTTCACGGACTATCTGAAGAAGGCGCTAGAGACGCCCAGCGGCTGGAGATGGTCTCAGACGCGCGGCGGGAGAGCTGGATTGCGTCCCGGCGAAAGCGCCTACGGCTTTGCATTTCACAGTCCAGGGCTTCCTACCCCCATGAGATGCTTTGCCGACATACAGAAGGGAATGAAGGGTGTGGGCGAGGAAGTACCTGAAGAATTGATGGCGGCTTTAGACCCGGTAACTTGGTTGATTCCTAAGGGCGTAACCATCGGCCCTGTGACTCCGCCGGAAAAACTCGAACCTGCCAAGTTCCTGATGGAGATCGAGGGAATGATCGAAGTGGCCACACAGCAGGGTTGGATTCTCTCTCCTCCAATCGCAAAGGAGTTTAGGGACTCCTTGGCCGCCAGCGCCACTTTGATGGGGAGAACCGACTCCAGGGCCAAACGCGCCGCACTCGAAGCGATTCTCAAGCGCGTGGAAGAGGAAAAGGACAAGGCGCTGCTCTCCGAAGCCTATGCAATTCTGCGCTACAACCTTGAGTTCCTGCTCTCCCGGATCCCACAGTAAGCAAGTTTGACCCTACACCGAAGAGGCGGTCGGGGCTAGCGTAGATGCCGCGCTGCTTGAGGACGCGGGCGAGGGGCCGCCCGGCCCTTGCGGGCGACGCGGGCGACGGCCATCAACGATTCGAATACGCTGGCGGGAGCCATGATTACAGCAACTGCCGCAGCACGTACGGCAGAATCCCCCCGTGGCGGTAGTAGGCCACTTCTTCCGGCGTATCCACGCGGCAGACCGCGGTGAACACTTTGGTGCCGCCGTCCTGCGCCTGGGCGCGCACGGTGAGTTTCTTCTTGGGCTCGAGGCCGGCGCACAGGCCCTCCACGTCGTAGCGCTCGAGGCCCGTCAAGCCCAGCGATTCGCGATTCTCTCCCGGGAGGAACTCGAGCGGCAGCACGCCCATGCCCACGAGGTTCGAGCGGTGAATGCGCTCGAAAGATTCGGCAATGACCGCGCGGATGCCCAGCAGGCGCGTCCCTTTCGCGGCCCAGTCGCGCGAGGAGCCGGAGCCATATTCCTTCCCGGCGATGACCACCAGCGGCGTCTTCTCGTCCTGATAGCGCATGGCCGCGTCGTAGATGGACATCTTGGTCTGATCGGGCAGGTGCACGGTCCACCAGCCTTCCGCGCCGGGCGCCAGTTGGTTGCGCAAGCGAATGTTGGCGAAGGTGCCGCGCATCATCACCTGGTGATTGCCGCGGCGCGCGCCGTAGGAATTGAAGTCGCCGGGCTTGACGCCCAGCCCGATGAGGTACTGCCCGGCGGGGCTGTCTTTGGCCATGGAGCCGGCGGGCGAGATGTGGTCGGTGGTGACGCTGTCGCCCAGCACCGCCAGCACGCGCGCGCCGCGGATGTCGTCCACCGGCGCGGGCGTCATGGTCATGTCGTCGAAGTACGGTGGGTGCTGGATGTAGGTGGACTTGGCGTTCCAGGCGTACAGGTCGCCCTCGGGGACTTTCATCTTCTGCCAGCGCGCGTCGCCGGTGAAGACGTCGGCGTACTGCTTGCGGAATTGCTCGGTGGTGACGGCCTTGCGCATGGTGGTCTCGACTTCCTGCGGCGTGGGCCAGATGTCGCGCAGGTACACCGGCTTGCCATCCTTCCCAGTGCCGAGCGGTTCGCTGGTGATGTCGTAATCCATCGTGCCCGCCAGCGCGTAGGCCACCACCAGCGGCGGCGACGCCAGGTAGTTGGCGCGCACCAGGGGGTTAATGCGCCCTTCGAAGTTGCGATTGCCGCTGAGCACGCTGACGGCCACCAGGCCGTTGTCCTTGATGGCCGCGCTGATGGGGTCGGAAAGCGGGCCGCTATTACCGATGCAGGTGGTGCAGCCGTAGGCCACCAGGTGGAAGCGCAGCTCGTCGAGGTACTTCGAGAGGCCGGCCGCGTTCAGATAATCGGTGACCACTTTCGAGCCGGGCGCCAGGCTGGTCTTGACCCACGGCTTGGACTTCAACCCGCGCTCCACCGCCTTTTTCGCCAGCAGGCCCGCGCCGATCATCAACGACGGGTTCGAGGTGTTGGTGCAACTGGTGATGGCCGCGATGACCACCGAGCCGTGCGCCAGCTCGAACGAATCGCCGTTGTTGCGCACGCCCACGCGCTTCGTTTCGCCCGCGGGTATCACTTTGCCGAAGGAGGCCTTCGCTTGCCGCAGCGGGACGCGGTCCTGCGGGCGCTTGGGGCCGGCCAGGGCGGGCTCGACGTCGGCCAGGTTGAGCTCCAGCGTGTCGCTGAACACCGGGTCGGGCGTCGCATCGGTGCGGAACAGGCCCTGCTCCTTGCAGTACGCTTCCACCAGCTTGACCAGCGCCGCGTCGCGCCCGCTGAAGCGCAGGTACCCCAGCGTCTCCTCGTCCACCGGGAAGAAGCCGATGGTGGCCCCGTACTCGGGGGCCATGTTGGCGATGGTGGCCCGGTCCGGCAGGCTCAGCGTGGAGAGGCCCGTGCCGTAGAACTCCACAAACTTGCCCACCACGCCGCGCTTGCGCAGGATTTCCGTCACGGTAAGCACCAGGTCGGTGGCCGTCGCGCCCTCGGGCAGACGCCCGTGCAGTTTGAAGCCCACCACTTCCGGAATCAGCATCGACAGCGGCTGGCCCAGCATGCATGCCTCCGCTTCGATGCCGCCCACGCCCCAGCCCACCACGCCCAGGCCGTTGATCATCGTGGTGTGTGAATCGGTGCCCACCAGCGAATCCGGGAACGCCAAGGTGGCCCCCTCCTTTTCCTGCGTGAACACCACGCGCGCCAGGTACTCCAGGTTCACCTGGTGGACGATTCCGGTATCCGGCGGCACCACCTTGAAATTGCGGAAGGCTTTCTGGCCCCAGCGCAGGAATTCGTATCGTTCGATGTTGCGCTGGAACTCCAGCTCGGCGTTCAAGCCGAAGGCCGCGGCCGAACCGAACTGGTCCACCTGCACCGAGTGGTCAATCACCAGCTCCGCCGGCAGCAGCGGGTTGATTCTCTTCGGGTCCCCGCCCATGCGCCGCATGGCCTCGCGCATGGCCGCCAGGTCCACCACCGCCGGCACGCCCGTGAAGTCCTGCAACACCACGCGCGCCGGCATCATGGCGATCTCTTTTTCCTGCTTGGCCGTGGGGTTCCAGCGGGCCACCGCCTGAATGGCTTCCGGGCTGACGAAGCGCCCGTCTTCATTGCGCAGCAGGTTCTCCAGCAGCACCTTCATCGAGAACGGCAGGCGGGCCACGTTGCCAACCCCGGCGCGCTCCAGCGCCTCCAGGCGGAACACCTCGAAGCTCTTCTTGTCCGCTTTGAGCGTCGCGCGGCTCAGAAAGGTGTTGCTCGTGGGGTTCATCGGCGCACTCCCTCCTCCGGGCAGTCCGGTATGATACTGGAACCGCAAGGGGATAAAAAGCAGTGGAGCGCGTCCCGCTGGAGCGGTAGAATGAATCCATGGCCAAGGTAGACGAAAAGGCGAAACAGGGGCAGCCCCCCTCGGCAACGCTCGAAGAGTTGATCCGCAGGAGATTTCCGCCCGAAGGCCGTGAGGAGCGCATCCAGCGCGCTCTCGAGGCGTGAAAAGCGTTCCGAAGAGCACGCTTCCGATGGAAGATATCCGCCGAATCGCGGAGGATCCCGACTTGGATCCGCTGAACTCCTAGCGTATGGGATCCTTGGCTTTTGCCCGCCGGCAGCAGAGTCTTGTTTCTCCTTAACGTATGTCCACAACACCCCTCCGCTGCGGCAAGAAGGGGTGGCCACCGAGGGCCATTGGGCAGTACAATGAGATCGTGGCCAGAACGGACCAAGGCGATAGGCCATCTGCCAAGCTTGCGGAGTTGATTCGGAAACGGTTTCCACACGCAGGCCGCGAGGAACGCGTCCGCCGTTCATTAGAGGCGCTCCGTCAGCCTTCTTCCATTCATCTCAACGATGAGGAGTGGAAGATGATCGCCGAGAGCGCCAGCCTTGAGTATGAGGTGAGGGTGGTACGTCCTCTGGACAAGGTCCCGTCGGGCAGCTACGTTTTTGTTGACGCGAATGTCTTTGTCTATGCTCTCGGAGGCAAATCAGGTCAGTGCACTAACGTTGCTCACGCGAAGAACTAACCGGAATCACTCTTTTTGAGACCGTCGGCGAGGTTACTCACCGCCTCATGGTCGCCGAGGCGCTTCAAAAAGGCCTCATCAGCAAGGCTTCTTCGGTCCAGTTGCGCGACAAGCCTGCCGCCGTTCGAAGCTTGTCAGAGTATTGGAAACATGTGGACCGGCTCTTGTCCATGAACCTCCTCTTTCTGGCAACTACGGAGTCGTTGCACCGCGACGCTCACGCCGAACGTATCCTGTCTGGGTTGTTGACGAACGACTCGAGGATTGTTGCCTGTATGCGCCGGTATGGGGTTACACTGCTCGCGTCCCGCGACTCTGACTTCGAGAGAGTGACTGGGATAGAAGTCTTTCAGCCGCAGGACCTTCCTTGAGGACGCCCTGTTCCGGTCCAAGTATTTATCGTAGTTTCTAAATATTGATGAAGGTACTCCTCATTTCGGCGTATGAGCTGGGGCGGCAGCCGTTCGGGCTGGCTTCGCCGGCCGCTTGGCTGCGCCGCGCCGGCGCGGAAGTGACGTGTCTCGACCTGTCGCGCCACCCGCTCGACGAGGCCGTCGTGCGCGCGGCGGACCTGGTCGCGTTCTATGTGCCCATGCACACGGCCACGCGACTGGCCGTCCAGCTCATCGAGCCGGTGCGCCGCCTCAACCCCCCCGCGCACCTGTGTTTCTACGGCCTCTACGCGCCGGTGAACGAGGCCTACCTGCGCAAGCTCGGCGTCCACACCATCCTCGGCGGCGAGTTCGAGGAGGGTTTGACTCTCCTGGTCAAGCGGCTTGCCACCGGACAGCAGCAGCAGCAGAACGAGCCGGTGGTTTCGCTCCGGCGCCTGCAATTCCTCCTGCCGGAGCGCGCGGCGCTGCCGCCCCTCAAGGAATACGCGCACGTGGTGATGCCGGGCGGCGGGCATCGCGTGGCGGGTTACACGGAAGCGACGCGCGGCTGCAAGCACCTGTGCCGCCACTGCCCGATTGTGCCGGTGTACCACGGCGCATTCCGCGTGGTGCAGCCCGACGTGGTGCTCGCCGACATCCGCCAGCAGGTGGCTTCCGGTGCCGGGCACATCACCTTCGGCGACCCGGATTTCTTCAACGGCCCGGCGCACGCCCTGGACATGGTTCGCGCCGTGCACGCCGAGTTCCCGCAGCTCACTTACGACGTCACCATCAAGATCGAGCACCTGCTGAAACACGCGCCGCACATCGCCACGCTGCGCGACACAGGCTGTCTCTTTGTCACCAGCGCGGTCGAGTCGGTGGACGACACGGTGCTCCAGAAACTCGACAAAGGTCACACCCGCGCCGATTTCCTCCGCGTCGTTGCGCTCTTCGGCGATGCGGAACTGGCCCTGCAACCCACGTTCGTCCCCTTCACGCCTTGGACCACCCTCGCGGGGTTTGGTGACCTGCTCGACGTGATCGCCGAACAGGAACTGGTCGAGAACGTCGCGCCCATCCAGCTCGCCATCCGCCTGCTCATCCCTGCCGGGTCGCGCCTGCTGGAGCTCCAGGACATTCGTTCGCTCGCCGGCCCCTTCGATGAGGCCGCTTTGGTCTGTCCCTGGAAGCACCCGGACCCCCGCGTGGATGCTTTGTGCGACGAGCTTCAGGCCATTGTGCAATCGAGCGAAAAGCTGAAGCGCGCGCGGCAGAAGACTTTCGCCCGCGTCTGGGACGCGGCCCACGCCGCCAGTCAAAAGTCCGCGGCGGAAACCGTAGGGGCGGCCCGTTGGGCTGCACGGCGCGCCGCTCCGCTCCCATCCCGCGCGGCCATCCCCTACCTGAACGAGCCCTGGTATTGTTGAGCGGAACCGACCGGCGACCAGTTGGTTGCCATCCAGCGCGCCAGCCAACTGGCCAGGCAGTCGGAGGCCTTCGTATGATGTAGGGGCGGGCTTATCCCGCCCGTTTCGGTTCAGCGCCGAGGGCCCATCAGATTCGGTCGCCGAACCCGCCTCCACCCATGAAGCGCATTCTCATCCTCGCCGGCAAGCTGGGCTACCAGACGCGCAGCTTCGTGGAAGCGGCCCGGCGCGTTGGCGCCGACGTGCTGCTGGGCACCGACCGCTGCCACCAGCTCAACGACCCTTGGGCCGACGGCGCCTTCGCCCTGCGCTTCGAGCGCCCCCGCGAAGCGGCCTTGCAACTGGTCGAAGCCGCGCGCGGGAAGACTATCCACGCCGTGCTGCCGCTGGGCGAGGTCCCCGCGTTGACGGCGGCCCTGGTCGCCAGCCTGTTGCACCTGGCCCCCTTCGACCCGCGGGCCGCGGAGATCTGCCACAATAAACTGGATCAGCGCAAGCTCTTCCAAGCCACCGGAGTGCCCGTGCCCCAATTCCTCGAAGTGCCGCTCTCGGAGCCTCTGGAGAGCGTGCTGCCGCGCGTGCCGTTTCCGTGCGTGGTGAAGCCGGTCGGGCTGGCCGCCAGCCAGGGAGTGATCCGCGCCAACAACGCGGACGAGTTCACCGCGGCGGTGCGGCGCATCGCCGCGCTGCTGCGCTCGCCCGAAATCCAGGTGCGGCGCGAGCCGTGGCTGGACCGCCTGCTGGTGGAGAGTTACATCCCGGGAAGGGAAGTGGCCATCGAGGGGCTGCTCACCGATGGCCGGTTGCGCGTGCTGGCCATTTTCGACAAGCCCGACCCGCTCGAAGGGCCCTACTTCGAGGAGACCATCTACGTCACGCCGGCCCGCCTGACACCGGCCGAACGCGAAGCCCTCCTGGGCTGCGCGCGCCGGGCCGTCTATGCCATCGGGCTCTCGAACGGGCCCGTCCACGCCGAGTTCCGCATCAATGAGCGCGGCCCGTGGGTGCTGGAAATCGCCGCGCGGCCGATTGGCGGGCTGTGCGCGCGCTCGCTGCGTTTTGGGCCCGAGCGCATTTTTCTCGAAGAGCTGCTGGTGCGCCACGCCCTGGGCCTGCCCGGCAGCGATCTCGAACGCGAACCCGAGGCCAGCGGCGTGATGATGATTCCCGTGCCGCAGAGCGGGGTGTACGAACGGGTGCAAGGCCTGGAGGAGTCCCGGGCCGTCCCCGGCGTCACGGAAATTGAAATCACCGCGCGCCCGCATGACCCTATCGCCGCTTGGCCGGAAGGCTCCAGTTACCTCGGCTTCATCTTCGCCCGCGCGGACAAGCCAGAGCAGGTCGAAGCCGCCTTGCGCGAAGCCCACGCGCGCCTGCGCTTCGTCATCACCCCGCGCCTTCCCGTCGCGCACCCTGCCGCGCGCTAGTCAGAAGCGCCCAGACCAGTGCCCTGCACGGGAGGGCCGCCGGGGAGCCGCAGCACGCGCCGAATGGCGAAGAGCGCGATCCCCAGCCATACCACATTGACCGCCGCGGACGGCAATGCGCCGTGGTAGTACGTATTGATGGTCAGGCAGATGCTGCCGAAGATGTTCAGCCCCTGGTAAGAAAGCGAATCCCCGGCGGCCCGCCGCGTGGACACCAGCCAGTAGGCCAACAGGATGGCCACGGCGCCAAGCCAGCCGAGGACGTCAACGGCGATGCGCGTCATGAGGGCGCTCCTGGAGATGCTTTGCTAGGCGTGCACAAAACGATTGGTGATTCTTGATCAATGATTGTTGATTGCCGGGCGCGCCGAACCGGGCGATCCAATCTAGGAGCTTGTTGAAAAACCCCGAAGCTTGTCATTCCGAGCCGCCGCAGGCGGCGAGGAATCTGCATTTCCCGGAATTTCCTGCAAGGTGCAGATCCCTCGCTTCGCCCGGGATGACAGTCCAGAGCGTTTTTCAACAAGCTGCTAGAATCAAGAATCAACCATCATCAATCGTGTTCAGCTTTTCGCGCGGGGCGGGACGAAACCTTCTGGCAGGCGTGCGCCTTCGCCGAAGAAGAACTGCTCCATCTGCTCTTCCATGATCTTGTGCGACTGCGGGTCCAGCGGGTTCAGCCGGTACTCGTTCATGATCATTTTGGAGTGTTCGATCCACATCTTCCAGGCTTCCGCGGAGACGTTGTCGAACACCCGCTGCCCCAGGTCGCCCTTCCACGGCACGCGGTCCAGCCCCGGCATCTCCTTGCCGAACTTGACGCATTTCACCAGGCGTCCGCTCTGATTGCCCGCCGGAGCGGCGGGCAGGCCCGAACTCGGTGGTCCGCAGCAGGACATGCTTCCTCCGTTTGTTCTGCTCCAAGATATCGCAACGTCCGCGGCGTGGCAAGGAACGCCGGGGCGCGTGTGTCGGGGCGGCTTGATGCCCCCCGTGGCGAAGGCGAGACACTCCGGGCGGAGTGAACCGCCCACGCAAAGCCACCAAGCTTCCAGGGCTATTTCTTGCGCAGGGCGTTCAGGTTATTCAACTCCAGCCGCAGCGGAACCACCGCGGAGACTTCCACGGCCGTGTCCCAGCGCAGGCGGGCGTCGCCGGCCACGGTTTCTCCCTCCAGCGAACTCAGCCAGTACTGCCCGGGGGGCACGCGCACAAAGCCGGCCCGCCCCGCAAGGTCCGTTTCCGTCCGGGCCACCAGGTAGCGCGTGTGCGCCAGTTCCAGCGCGCGATAGCGCACGTCGCGCTGCCGCGTGGCTTCCTGTTGCGCCCAGCGTTGCGAGGGGTTCACTTCCATCAGGTGGATATCCAGGCCCTCTTTCGAATGCGCGTAGGTCTCCAGGTACTTGCGCACCTTGTCGTGGTACTCCTTCTTCTGCTGCTCGTACTTCTGCGGGTTCTTTTCGCGGTCGCTTTCCTTATGCTTGGGCTTGGGGAAGCCCACTACGGTGTCCAGCGCGTTGCGGGCCAGGTACGCCTCCAGGAACTCCGGTACTTCAAAGATGTCCTTGACCTTGACGGCGCGGATGAAATCCTGTCCGGTGAGCTGTGCGGTCTTGTTCTTCTTCATCCAGGCCTTCAGTTCCGTCGAGACTTCCAGAGCATCCACAAACTCGTCCAGGACGGGCGGGGGAACTTCTGCTTCCGCCTCTTTTTGAATCTCGCTAAAGCTCTTGCGCAGCAGGAAGAACGGCAGCCGCAGCGCCGGAGTGGGACGTCCGCCGCTCGGCGTGGCCACCGCGACAAACTCGATGGTCCCGCCGCCCTCCTGAGCCGGGCCGCCCGGGGCGGCCGCTCCCACCAGCAGCACCAGGCCCGCAAGACCGCGTACGCAGCGCATGGTCAGGCTCCTCCCATTCATCCTAGCAGACTACCGGAGGGATGGCGCATTTCGCACCCCGGGTTGTTCATCCGGGCGCCGGGCGGGCTCAGTTGTCCAGCACTTCGCGGACTTTGCGCAACAGCGCTTCGCGCGCAAAGGGCTTGGAGAGAAACGCGCTGGCGGGCCCGTTGACGCCGTGGTGGATGGCCGCGTCGTCCGTGTAGCCGGAGATGTACAGCACCCGGATGGACTTCTGCAGTTGCGCCACGCGCACGGCCAGCTCCGTGCCTTTCATCCCGGGCATCACCACGTCGGTGAGCAGGAGTTGGATATTGCCCTCGGCCTGGCTGGCCAGGCGGATGGCGTCCTGGGCGTCGCGGGCCTCCAGCACGGTGTAGCCGCCGGTGATGAGGAAGTCGCGGGCCAGCTCGCGCACCGCCGGCTCATCCTCCGAGAGCAGCACCGTTTCCGTGCCGCCGGGCAGCGGCGCCGGCTCGGACCCCGCCGGGGCGGCCTCCTCTTCATGGGTCACGCGCGGGATGTACACCTTGAACGACGAGCCGTGCCCCGGCTCGCTGTACACCCAGATGTAACCGCCGCTTTGCTTCACGATGCCGTACACCGTGGCCAGGCCCAGTCCCGTGCCCTTGCCCAGGCCCTTGGTGGTGAAGAACGGCTCGAAAATCTGCGCCCGCGTCTGCGTGTCCATGCCCATCCCGGTGTCGCTGACCGACAGCAGCACGTAAGGTCCCGGCACGGCCGCCGGGTGCTCGCGGCGGTACTCCTCGGTGATCTCCACGTCGCGGGTCTCGATGGTCAGCCGCCCGCCGTCGGGCATGGCGTCGCGCGCGTTCAGCGTCAGGTTCATCAGCACCTGCTCGATTTGCCCGGGGTCCGCCTTCACCTGGCCCAGGTTGGGCGCCAGGGAGAAGGTCAGCTCGATGTGCTCGCCGATGAGCCGCTTTAGCAGCTTGGCCACTTCCATCACCACGGCGTTCAGGTCCAGCACCTTCGGTTGCAGCACCTGCTTGCGGCTGAAGGCCAGCAGTTGCCGCGTCAGCGTCCCCGCGCGCTCCGCGGCCCGCAGGATAGCCTCCGTGTGCCGCCGCACGGAGGAATCCGCCGCGGCCTCGTCCAGCAGCAGTTCGCCGTGCCCGCCGATCACCATCAGCAAGTTGTTGAAGTCGTGGGCCACGCCCCCCGCCAGCCGGCCCACCGCTTCCATTTTCTGCGCCTGGCGCAGTTGGTCCTCCAGGCGCCGCCTCTCCGTGATGTCGCGCTGCGTCCCCCACAGCCGCACCAGCTTGCCGCTGTCCAAGATGCCCACCACGGTGTTGAGGAAGAACTTCGGGTTGCCTTCCCGGTCGCGCTCCCGCGATTCCGCCTCGCTGATGCGGTAGCCGGAGCGGATCAGGCTCTGCATGAACCGCACGTTGTGCTCATCGGTCACCGGCATCAGGTCCTGCACCTTGATCCCCAGCATCTCCGCGGCTCGCGAGTAGCCGTACATGCGCGCGAACGCGTCGTTGCACTCGGCGATCTGGTTGTGCTGGATCAGGTGGCTCACCTGGCGCTCTTCCGGCCAGTGCGGGTTGAGCGGCTCGGCCAGTTCCAGCCGCCAGATGCCTTCGGTGCTCTGTTCCATGAAGGCCCGGTAACGGTCTTCGGCGTCGCGGGCTTCCGCTTCGGCCTGCTCGCTCTGTTCCACCGTGGTGGCCAGCAACAGGCTGGCCAGCGACGTGGCGCCCAGGAAGGCCCAGTGCAGCAGCAGGGTCTGCTCCACCCGGTCGGCCACGAATGGCCCCAGCCCCCGCAGTGTGCCCAGCGCCGTGAACGCCAGGATCAGGCCGTTGGCGCTCACCGCCCCGTGTACCCCGAAGCGGATGGCCGCCCACATCAGCAGCGGGAAGTGCAGGAAGGCGAAGGGCTGCTCCGTCTTGCCGAATGGCAGCAGCCCGAACACGGTCATGCTGACCGCCGTCAGGCCCAGGCCCAGCCCCAGCGCTTCCGCCGCCCGCTTCCGGTTCCACACCGGCCAGGGGCGCGCCAGCCAGACCAGCAGCAGCGGGGTCACCAGCAGAACGGCCAGGGAATCCCCGCGCCACCACAACCACCACAGGTCGTCCCAGGTGGTCTCCGGGAAGCGGCCCCGGTATTTCAACAGGCCGGCGCCCAGAGTCGCGGTGATGGCCGAGCCCAGCCCGGAACCCAGGCACGCCAGCGCCACGGCGTCGTTCACCCGATCGATGGTGTTGCGAAACAGCGTGAACCGCCGCAGGCAGTAGGTCCCCGCGAAGCTCCCGGCCACGTGCGCCAGCGCCGTGACCGCCCCGGACTCCTTCGGACCGCCGTCCCACACGGTGATGCTGAACGCTCCGGCCCCGATGGCCAGCAGCGACCAGTTGCCCCAGGCCAGCAACCCGGCCAGGCCGATCCCCGCGGGCAGCCAGGTCAGCGTCTCCGCAAAGATGAGCAGCTCACTGGAAAGGGCCAGCTTGCCTGCGCCGACATAGACCACATACAGGAGAAGGATCTTGACGGGGAGTGGAAGGGTCCGCTGATTCATGAGCCCTGGCGGCGCTCGCTCGCCGCGATGCCGGACTCATCATACTCAGCAATTGACAATTCGGCAACCACTGTTGCGAGAATAGCATGAGAGCGCCCGGCCTTCGCCGCTTCCGCGGGTCCGCCGCATTGCGCGGCACGCGAGGGCCTTGCTAGCATACGCCGCGCGATGAAGGTCACCGGGAGCAATATTCATGCGGCCCTGCCGGACGCGCCCCTGACGGCGCTGCTGGCGCGGCTGCGCAGGCGCCAACCGGCCATGCTGCGGCTGCTGGCCGAACTGGTGCGCTGCGAATCGCCCAGCGACGACAAAGCCGCCGTGGACCGCTGTGGCACTCTGCTGGCGCGGGCCTGGCGCCGCCGGGGCGCGCGCGTCGAGCTGCTGCGCCAGAAACGCCACGGCGATCACCTCCGCGCCCAAATGTGGCTGGGGCCCGGCCGCGCCCAGGGACAAGTCCTGGTGCTGGGCCACCTGGACACGGTGTACAGCCTGGGCACGCTCGCCCGCATGCCCTTCCGCGTCGCCGCGGGACGCGCCTACGGCCCCGGCGCGTTCGACATGAAGGGCGGCTTGGTGCTGGCCCTCTTTGCCGCGGAAGCCTTGCAGGCCGCGCGCGCCGCCCCGCGCTCCCGCTTCGTGTTTCTCTGGACCAGCGATGAAGAAACCGGCAGCGAAACCTCCCGCGGCTTCATCGAACGTGAGGCCGCTCGCAGCGACGCCGTCCTGGTCCTGGAGCCGGCCTTCGGCGCGGACGGCCGGTTGAAGACTTCACGCAAGGGCGTTGGCGAGTTCGAGTTGACCATCCACGGGCGCGCCGCCCATGCCGGGCTCAACCCACAGAAGGGCGTGAACGCCATCCACGAACTGGCCTTGCAAATCGAGCGCATCCGCGCACTGAACCACCCGCGGCGCGGAACCACCGTAAACGTGGACTTGGTGAGCGGCGGCACGCGCGTGAACGTGATCCCGGAGCGCGCCACGGCCCGCGTGGACCTGCGCGCGGTGACCCGGGCCCAAGCGCGCGCCCTGGAGCGCGATTTCCGGGCCCTGCGGCCCGTCTTGCCCGGGGCGCGCCTCGAGCTGCGCGGCGGTTTCGACCGGCCGCCCCTCGAACGCACCCCCGCCGTGGCCGGGCTGTTCCGCCACGCGCAGCGCCTGGCCTGCGAAATGGGATGGAAGCTGGGCGAAGCCGCCGCCGGGGGCGGCTCCGACGGCAACTTCACGGCCGCACTGGGCGTCCCGACCCTCGATGGACTGGGCGCCGTGGGCGACGGCGCGCACAGCCCCGCCGAGCACGTGCTGGTGCGCGCCCTCCCCGAGCGCGCCGCTCTCCTGGCCGCCCTCCTGGCTACTCTTTGACCTCACCCGGGACAACACCCAGGGAGCCGCTCCGATCCGAATCACGACGTGGGCGGACGGTAGGTCTTCTTGAGGTACTTGGCGGTTTCCGCTTCGAGCTGGGCATAGTCCAGCCGCAGCACCGACCTGACCGCTCCCTCCCCGCTCTCCGTTCCCAGCCGGTCGAGGATGCGCGCCACGTCCCCCATCCCCGAGGTCTGCACCATGTACTCGACGATGGCCAGCGACCAGGCATACGCGTAGTCGGCCACTTCCGGCGGCATGGCTGTCCACGCCCCCTCCATCGCCCGCATCGGCAGGTACTGGCCCTGCTCATAGTTCACGACCAGCGCCCCTGCGTTTTCCCCGCTGCGCTGGCCCTCCATCCATTGCGCCACCCCTTCATGCAGCCAGATGGGCGCGCGCCCCCGCCCCTTCTGGTGGATGAAGCTGTGCACCAGTTCATGTCTCAGCGTGAGGTCCAGCTCCCCGGTCACCGACGTCAGCCCCTGCACCGGCACGCGGATGCGCCCGTCGTTCATCGCCCCGGCCCACGAGGGCGCCCGGGTCACGTTCATGAACTCCTGCCGCGTGTACAGGATGACCCCGATCTGATCCGGCGGCGCGTATTCCAGCGCGGACTCGATGGCGCCGAAGTGGCCCTCCAGCACCCGCAGAATCTCCCTCGCCAGTTGCGGTGCGGCCGAGCCGTTGTAGCGCAGCGCGAAGTGCCGCGTTTCGCCCTCGCGGAACTCGCTCTCGGTCTCTTTGTCGCGCAGGGCTTTTTCCAGCGCCCGCTCGGTATCGGCGTCCGGCCGCAGCCTCATGGCCCGTTTCCACTCGCCCACCGCCTGTTCAATCTTGTTGGCCCCGTAGTAGGCCCAGCCCATCAGCTTGGCGGCGTCGGCGGAGTCCGGGTCCACCCGCCGGGCCCGTTCCAGGTATTCCAGCGCCTGCGTGTATTCGCTGCGCCGCAGGTGCAGGTAGGAGAGGCTCACCAGCAAGCCCAGGTGCTCCGGGGCAAAAGTAAGCGCGCGGCGATAGTGCCCCGCGGCGCCCTCCATGTTGCCTTTTTGCGCTTCGTACTGGGCCGCCGTATGGTGGGCCAGGGCCACGCGCCGAGCCCCTTGCGCGGAAGTTGCGGATTCGTTTTCCAGCCGCGCCAGGTAGGCGCGGTCTATGTTGCCCTCGCGCAGGGTGGCTTTGACCACGTCTTCGCCGCCCTGGTCCTCCACCTTGGGGCCTTCAATCCCGAGGTCCGCGGCGCGATCGGCGGCGGAGTATCCGGCGCCGCTGCCGCCGCGCTCGATGCGCTCCACCTGATCCTTGCGGACGCTCAGCCGGCCCACCGCGGTTTCATAAAAGACGCGGTCCCCTTCCTCCATCACGCTGGCGGCGGTGATGCGCCGCCCGCTCTTCAGCACGATGGTGTCCGCCTGCGCCGACGCCGCGGTCAGCAGGAGCACCAGCAGGGTTCTTCCCCGGCGCGCCATAGTCAAAAATCTTACCAGAAGAAAAGCAACCGTAAGGGCCTCCATTGGCGTCCCATACGCAAAGTTGCTACAGTCGAAAGTGCGGCATAGGCCCATGGCACGCATAGGGAAACGGATGCGCGCAGTCTGCGGGGGGATGGCCCTTCTGGCCGGAGGCCTGGCCGTCGCGGCCCAACCTGCGCCGCGGCCCCCGCGCGAGACCTACCACGCGCTGAATGCCCTGCGCGTGGACCCCGCGCGCGCCTACTACGTGAAAGAGCTCACCCTGCGCCGCGACGCAGTGCGCCTGGCCTTCCTCGAGGGCAAGCTGGCCTTCTTGCAGGCCTATGACGGCCGCGTGCTGGGCGCTGTTTTCACCGGCCGCGGCCACGTGCTGGCCGCGCCGCGCGACCCTGTCGAAAAACGCTCCATCGCCCGCTTCCTGTCCACCCCGTTGGTGGACCAGGCCTTCACACGCGCTTATCTGCGTTTCACCGACAACGCCGCCGAGGAACTGCTGCAACAGTTGCGCGCGAAGAAATCGGCCCCGCTGCCCGAGCTGGCCTTCGCCGCGGATTGGGACGGCGTCGTCGCCAACCTGAATCCCTGGCATTCCCTCCGCGTGCTGGCCGAGCTCCTCTCCGCCGAGCCCCGCCACTATTTCTATGCCGGACTCCTGGGCGATCCCCTGGGCCCCTTCGACGTGATGGTGGACGACCGGCGCGAGGAACAGGTGAGCCTGGGCCAGCCCAAGTGGGTCTCCGGCGTGAGGTATTACGATTCCTGGGCGTCTTTCCCGCGGGACATCGCCGAACCCTGGTCCCCTTCCCACCGCGCCATCTCCTACGCCGTGGACACCGTCATTCATCCCGACCGCTCCCTGGACGGCTCCACCCTGGCGGAAATCGGCGTCCTGCGCGAGGGGGATCGGGTCATCGCCCTGGAGCTCTCCCGCAACCTGACCGTGCAGTCGGTGACCGACGAGACCGGCCGGGCCCTCGAGTTCTTCCAGAACGAAGAACTCACCCGCAGCCAGGTCAGCGAGCGCGGCAACGACTTCATCAGCGTGGTGCTCCCGGAGGCCCCTCGCGCCGGGCGCCCTTTGCGCCTGCGCGTGCGCTACCGCGGCACGGTGATCAGCGACGCAGGCAACAACGTGCTGTTCGTCGGCGACCGCGGGAGCTGGTACGCCCACCTGGCTGGCGCCGACCAGTTCGTCTCGTTCGACCTGACCTTCCGCTGGCCCCGGCGCCTTACCCTGGTGGCCACCGGCGAGCGCGTGGCCCAGGGTGAAGAGGGGGACTGGCGCACCGGCCGCTGGCGCTCGCAGCAACCCATCCCCATCGCCGGGTTCAACCTGGGCGACTATGAATCGCAGACGGTGGAAGCCGGCCGCGTGCGCATCCACCTTTACGCCAACAAGCAACTGGAGATGGCCGTGTTGCGCCGCTTTGTGCGCACCGGGCCGCCCCCCCAGATGCCTCGTTCCCCCATTGGCGCTCCCCGGCCCCAGTCGGGCCTGCAACCGCCCCGCCTGGTCCTACCCGACCCCCCCGCGCCCACCCCCGCCTCCATGCTCAAGCAACTGGGCGGGGACATCGCCGAAGCGGTCCGCTTCCACGAAAAATTCAGCGGGCCGTTCCCCTTCGACCACTTGGCGGTGGCTCAGATTCCCGGCTCGTTCGGGCAGGGCTGGCCCGGCCTGCTGTACCTCTCCACCCTGTCGTTCCTGACCCCCAGCCAGCAGTCGCGCGCCGGCATCGGCGAGCGCATCCAGGAGCAATTCCTGGACGTGGTGCCGTCGCACGAAGTGGCCCATCAGTGGTGGGGCAACGTAGTGGGCTGGAGCAGCTACCGCGATCAGTGGATCAACGAGGGGCTGGCCAACTACCTGGCCCTGGTGTACGCCGACGGCAAGCGCTCCGGCGAGAACCTGTTGCACGATTGGCTCACCCTGTACCGCGACGAACTGGTGTCCGCCGACGATGGCGCCGACGCCCCGCTGCACCAGGCTGGCCCGCTGGTGCTGGGCAGCCGCCTGCGCTCCTCCAAGGCGCCGCTGGGCTACACCCGCATCGTGTACGGCAAAGGCGCCTGGGTCTTCCACATGCTGCGCGCCATGCTGCGCGACCCGGCCTCCAAGACCCCCGACGCGCGCTTCACCCGCCTGCTGGCCGCACTGCTCGAAAGCCACCGCCACCGCGCGCTCCGCACCGCTGACCTGCGCGCCGCGGTCGAGAAAGTCATGACCCCGGCTATGGACCTCGAGCGCACGCGCTCCATGGAGTGGTTTTTCGACCAGTGGGTGAACGGCGTCGCTATCCCCCGCTACTCGGTCGAGTTCTCCGTGCGCCCCGCCGCCAATCCCGCCAATGGCTTTGTGGTGCGCGGCGCCATCCGGCAGCAGGACGTCCCCGAGACCTTCGTCGCCCGGGTGCCGGTGTACTCTGCGGGCGCGGGTAAGCCCGCCCTGCTCGGCCAGGTGGTCACCACCGGCCCGGAGACCAAGTTCCAGTTCACCGCCCGCACGGCCCCCAGGAAGCTGCTCATCGACCCCAACCTGACCCTGTTGTGCATTGCCGAGTAGCCTGGCGAGTTTCCCGCCCGGGGAGCCCTGGGTTAGTCTTATCGAGGGGGTTCTGCGCGCCCACTTCCTCGAGCAAGCCCAGCAACGGGCCCATGCCAGTGATTTGCAATTGATCAATCAATCCGCCGAGGCGCTCAACGAGGAAGCCGGGGATGTTCTGCGATACCAGGCCGGCGCGGAACCGGGCCAGGAGCGGGCTTGAGGCGCGGAGAGCTTTACCGTGTAGCCCGTCCGCCGGGAGACCCCAGGCCATACCGCTCTTTTGCCATTGTCAGCCGCCAGGCGCTCATTGATTCCCAGTTCTCCACCGTGGTCTGCGCGCCAGTTTACACCACGGGGCAGGGCCTCTCCACGCAGGTGGCGGTGGGACCCGGTGAAGGGCTCAAACATGACAGTTGGTTCATGTGCGACAACCTGACCAGCGTGCGCAAGAAGGACCTGACTCAATATGTAGGCCAGCTCTCTGAAGCAAAACTCGGAGAGTTGAACCAAGCGCTACGGTCGGCCTTCGAGTTGCCTGACTTCCTTGCCGACAAATACTTGGACGCCTGAGCTATTCGTCCAGACGGACCACGAAGGTCTTCAGCTGCTGTTCGCGCTCGAGCCGCTCGGCCAGCCGCTGCGCGCGGTCTTCGCTGGCCACCCGGCCCACGCGCACCCGGTAGAACTTCCCTTTCGGGGAATCGTATTCCTGCACCAGGATCGGCTGGTAGGTCCGCTCCAAGCGGGTGCGCAGCCGCGTGGCGTTCTCCGGCCGCGCGAAGGCCCCCACCTGCACGGTGAATTGCCCGGCCGTCGGGTGCGGCCCGGAGACCAGCTCCAGCCGCACCCGGGCCACCCCCGCCCCCACCATGTCGATGGCCCGGGCCGCGCCCATGGACAAATCAATGATCCGGCCTTCGACAAACGGCCCCCGGTCGGTGATGCGCACTTCCGTCTGCTTCCCGTTGGTCAGGTTGGTCACGCGCACCACGGTGGAGAAAGGCAGCGTCCGGTGCGCCGCGGTCATCTGGTGCATGTCGTAGATTTCGCCGTTCGAGGTGCGCCGCCCATGGAACGGCGCCCCGTACCAGGACGCATTTCCCTCTTCCAGCAACCTGCCCGGCGCCGCGGCAGGTATGGCGGGCCCGGGTTTGCCCGCGGTGGTCCGCCCCGGCGCGGGCGCCGGCGCCGGACTGGGCGGCGCAGGTGGCGGCCGGCGCACCGTGGGCGAGCGCCCCGCGCATCCCACCAGCGTCACCACCGCCGCCAGAGAAACCATCGCCGCGCGCCGTGGCCACCGGGCAGCCGCCGCGCGGTAACTCAATTCTTCTCCTTTGCCGCCGCGCCTTCCATTTCTTCCGCCAGCTCCGCCAGCCGGCGCGAAGCCGCCCGCAACGCCTCTACCGCGCTTTTCTTGCTGGCGGGCTTCACTTCCGTCTCCAGGAAGTGGCGCAGCTTCTCCAATTCACGGTCAATCGCCCGCCCGGCGTCCTCGAAGCCCGGCATGCTGTAGCCTCCCCGCTGGCAACCCGCTCCCGGCTGTGCCCTGTGACCGCCCGAACCCACAGCCGCCGTAGGGCTGGGTCGCCGCGAGCCTCCACCCGTCTTTCTGTATTATAGAGCTGCCCGCTGGCCGGCCAACTGCCCGCCTGCGGCGGTTCGCTGAAAATGTCACTGCCACCCCAATGGCGCTGGAAGCTGGACCGCCTCCGCGAACGCATCACCGCGTTCTTTGCGCCGGACAAGCCGGAAGAGGCCCGTCCGCGGCTTTGCCCCTCCTGCGGCACGCTGGTGGGCGCCCGCGTCAACCGCTGCCACGAGTGCGGCGCGAATATGAACTTCGGCATGGCCGCCGTCAGCAAGTCGGTGCGCGAGGCCATCCCCGAAGAGACCCCGGTCACCTACGGCCTGCTCGGGCTCAACTTCATGATCTTCACCATCACCCTGCTGGCCTCCGCGCAAGCCGCGGAAGCCGCCAGCGAGGGTTTCTCGCTCTTCGGCGGCATGGACGGCCGCGTGCTGCTGCGCCTGGGCGCGCGCAAGAGCGACCTGCTCCTGGCCGGCGAGTGGTGGCGGCTGGTCATGCCGATTTTCCTGCATGGGGGGCTGCTGCACCTGGGCATGAATATGTTCGTGCTGAAGGACCTGGGACCTGCGCTCGAGAACGTGTACGGCTCGGGGCGCTACCTCTTCCTGTACATGATCACCGGGGTGCTGGGCTTCACCTGGACCACCGCCTGGGACGTCCTCACGCTGACCCGCGCAGTGCCCCTGAGCTCGCCGCTGTTTGGCTTGTACCTGAGTCAATACCGCGGCATCAGTGTGGGCGCGTCGGGTTCGCTGATGGGATTGCTGGGGCTGGCCATTGCCATCACCACCCTGCGCGGAGGCTCGTTCGCGCAGGCCATCCGCGGGCAGTTGCTGCGCTCGGCGGCATTCGTGCTGGTGCTGGGCCTGGTGGTCCCCGGGATTGACAATGCTGCGCACATCGGCGGGCTGGTCTCCGGCTTCCTGCTGGGGCGCGTGGTGAGCGACCGTGAACCGATGAACCCCGCCGAACGCGCTCGCGCCAACGCCATGGGCTGGGCCGGCGGCTTGCTCATCGTGGGCAGTTTTGCGGCTATGATTACCCGCTTCCTGGCCGGCAACTGATGGGCATGCGAATCACGTTCGAGCCAAACCGAATCCGCCGCCGCGCCGCCGTGGCAGTCTTGCTGGCTTGCTCCTATCCGGCCGGCAGCGCGCGCACGCAAGCCCCGGCGCATGCCCAGCCCGCTCCTGCTGCCCCAGCCCCAGCCTCGCCCCGCCGGCTTTCGTTCGAAGACCTGCTGCGCTGGCGCCTGCCTTCGAGCCCGGCGGTCTCCCCCGACGGCAAGCGCATCGCCTTCCTGCTGGCGGAGAACGATCTCGAGAAGTCGCGCGTGCTCACCCGCCTGTGGTGGGTGGACGCGGATACGCGCCAGACCCGCCGCCTGACCAACCTCGAGGAAACCGTCGCCGCCCCCGCCTGGTCCCCCGACGGCCGCTGGCTCGGCTTCATCACCGGCCGCTCCGTGGACGGCATCGCCAAGCCCCAGGTGTGGCTGCTGCCCGCCGACGGCGGCGAAGCCTTCGCCCTCACCAGCGCTCCCGAAGGTGTGCGCTACTGGCGCTGGGCCCACGACAGTCTTTCCGTGTTCTACGCGGCCAACGCCCCTTCGGCCCTCGCCGCGCTGCGCGAGCTGAACCTCAAAGCCAAAAAGGACGCGGTGGTTGTGGACGAGGAGCGGCCGCGCCGGGAAATCTGGCGCGTCACCATCGAGTCCCGCCAGGCCGCACGCATCTCCCCCGGCGATCCCGGCCTGGTGGACTTCGCTCCTTCGCCCGACGGCAAATGGCTGGTGTATCGCTCGAACCTCACCGGCGACCCCGACCACGAAACCCGCGTCAACCTGTGGCTCCTCAACCTGGCCACGCGCCAGGCCTCCGCGCTGGTCGAACGCCCCGGGGAAGAGACCACTGTGGTGTGGTCTCCCGACGCCTCGCTCATCGCTTTTCTGGCCCCCCGCGAGGCCGAACTCCGTTACTCCCAACCGGAAGTCTTCCTCATGCCCGTCGCTTGGCCCGGAGCGCGCCCGGAACCGCAACCGCGCACCCGGGAGTTCACCGGCACCATTGAGGCGCTGCACTGGCCCCGCGGCAACACGCTGTACTTTGCTGCCGCGGTGCGCACCGCCAGCCAGCTCTTCCTGCTGGACCTGGCCGATGGCGGGGTGCGTCCGGCCAGCCCGCCCGCCCACTTTCTCAGCGAACCCGCCTGGAACACGGACGGCGCCGTCTGCGCGGCCCTGCTCGAAAGCCCCACCGCCTTGCCGGACATCGCCTTGCTGCGCCCCGCGGCGGCTCAGGTCGAGCCGCTCAAACTCACCGACTTGAACCCGCAGCTTAAGACCTTTGCGCTGGGCCCACAGGAAGTGATCCGCTGGAAGTCCAAAGATGGCCGCGAAATCGAAGGCGTCCTGATCCGCCCCCCCGGCGCCGACCCGGCCCTGAAGTATCCCCTGCTGCTCGATATCCACGGCGGGCCCTACGGCCGGCGGGCCAACACCCTGACCACCGGCAACCTCCCCCAGGCTTGGGCCGCGCGCGGCTGGCTGGTGCTGCAACCGAACTATCGCGGCAGTTCCGGCTACGGCCACGAGTTCGGCCTGGCCAGCCGCGGCGACATCGGCGGCGGCGACTACCAGGACCTCTTGGCCGGCGTGGACTTCGTCGTGGCTCAGGGCTGGGCCGACCCGCAGCGCATGGCCGTGATGGGCGAAAGCTACGGCGGCTACATGACCAACTGGATCATCGGGCAGAGCGACCGCTTCCGCGCCGCCGTCAGCGCCTTCGGCATCTTCAGCCTGCTCACCGATTTCTCCAACTCCATTTACCCGAGCTGGGAGACGGACTACCTGGGTAAGTTCTACTGGGAGAACCTGCCCCTGTACCTGGACCGCTCCCCCATGAAACACGTCCAGCAGATGCGCGCCCCGGTGCTGATCCTCCACGGCGACGACGACGACAACACCTTCATCTCCAACTCCAAGGAGATGTACCAGGCGCTCAAGCAACTGGGCCGCCCGGTGCGCTTTGTGCGCTTCCCCCGCGAGGGCCACGGCTTTGTCGAGCCCCAGCACGTCCTGGCGCGCTTCCGCGAAACGGCGGCTTGGCTCGAAGCGCACGTCCCCGGCTTCACCGCGGCGGCGCGCCCCGCAGGCGAGGCCGTCCGCGCCGGGCCCTGGGAACTGCGCGTCGCCGCCGTGCGCGCCCCGGAAAGCTATTCGGGGGTGACGCCCAGGTCCCTCTTCCTGGAACTGGAATTGTTGATTCGCCCGGTCGAGCCCGTGAAGGACCGCTTCAGCCTCCTGCTCTTCAACAATGACGAAAGCGACGTGCTGGTCAGCGCCGGCGGCCGCAGCTTCCACCCGGAAGGCGTGGTAACGGAAGCCCTCGGCCAGCGCATCCTGGTCCGCTCCACCGGCCAGGTGGCCGCCGTGGCCCCGGAAAAGGACGGCCGCATCGCCGCTCTGGCCCTGGCCCTGGCCTTCGACCTGCCCGCCGGCGCTCGCGACCTCATCCTCCGCGTCAAAGGCTTCCCCGCTCTCCGGGTCGAGCTCCCCGCTCCGTAACCTTCCCGGCTCACTGCTTGGGGCTGTAGGCCGCTTTCGAATAGTCCTGCCCGAACTTGTTCTTGTGCGGCAGCTCGACGAACTTCGTTTCGTCCAGCGCCAGCTCCAGCGCCGCGCCCGGGCCTGTGCCCACAGTGACTTCCGCCGACGCCGGCTGCCCCCGCTCGCTCCACGCCGTGATACGCCAGCGCCCCGCGGGCAGGTCCAGCTTGAAGCTGCCGTCGGCGGCGGCTTCCGTGATGTGGTCGGTAGGCACCACCAGCAGCACGGCGGTCATCTCCGGGTGAATGTTGCAGAACACCCGGTACACGGCCGGCTGCGGGAACGCGCGGCTCTTCGAAGCGCCTGCGCGGTAGAGTCCCAGGTCGAACGGCGCCGGCTGCGAGAGCGAAAACACGTTGTGGAAGATGGGGTCTTCATTGGGGAAGTCCACCGTCGAGCCCGCCGGCGCCGCCACCACCCGCGGCGTGAACGACTTGTCCTTCTGCGCCAGCCGCACCCGCGTGGCCTTCGCCGCGGCCTGCCCGCCCAGCGCCTCCGCATACACGATCGTCTTCACGCTATTGTCCGCGCGCCCCGCCACGCGCACCTTCCCCGTCACCTCGTGCGCCCCCGCCGGCAGGGCCGCCATCACCAGCCCGGCCAGCGCAGCCCTCTTGCAATTCCACGAGTACATACTCGCCACGATTCTACCCAACCTGGCCCCAGCGCCCAACATCGCTGGCTAGAACCGGTACACAAATACCAGATCCAGGCGATGGTTGGACGCCGTGCCCTGACTGATGCGATTGCTCTGCAACCAGCGGTACTCCAAGGACGTGGAGAACTCGGGCGTCAAACGGTAGATGAGATTCCCGAACACGCTGCTGTTGGACTTCAGATCCAGAATGCTGCCGTACATGCCATCGGTCCCAAAGCCCAGGTTGAAGTCCAGGTGGTCCGTGGCTCGAAACCGCCCTTCGATGAACCCTCCTCTGGAATGATGATTGAATACCCCGCTCTCTCCCCCGAACGGGCCGAGGTTCTTGCCTGCGAAGCCTTCTCCGCCCAGACCAAAACGGCCCGCGCGGACATCGAAATCCAGAGCCACTCCCCAACTTCGATCCACAACAAACACCTGGGGATGAACAAGGTTGTGCTTCAAGCTGCCGAAATGGCCCGAAAGACCAACATGCACAGCTCGCCTGTCGTCGCCGCTCTTCCAGCCCAAACGCCCCTGTAGGTTCGGGTGCTTGGAGCGCTCGCCGGCCTGCACGCTGTGAACGAAATCTCCGTCACCCGTAGAGCTTTGGCCTCCCAGCGGCCCGAGGATCCCACCCGCAAGTAACAGCGTCCCCGTGCGGCTAGAAACCAGCCGTTCCACCCGAAGCTGCGGGTAGCGCAAGTAGAGATTTCCCGACCGGTATAGGCCGGGGAAGGACATCGAGGCGAGCGACGTCGGGTTGCGGGGAGCGAAGATCATTTGGTCCTGCCCGATCAGAAACGCCGTACGCTCGCCTTCCACTCGGGCGTAGGCATACAATAGGCGCGGTGTCCCCAGGACCGGGCCGTTCGCAAATGTGGGTATCGTCCCGAAGAAATCCATCACCACCACCCCGCTCGATCGCATGCCCCCGATGGACGGACCGTCCACCGCGGCGCCTACCCGTGTCTGCCGCAGCGTCGAGCCGAACGAGCCATTGGTACCCGGCCCATGGATGCCGGGGAACTGAACAACCGTGGGAAGGTCAATCCAGTCTGCCCTCCCCGAGTTGAAGAACGTGCTGGAGATAACGGCGCCGAAGATTCTCACCGGGAAGCGCGTTTCGGATTCCACCTTGGTCTGCGCCTGCTCGGCCACTTGCGCCTCGAGCATCTGGACCTTCGCGGCCAGGGGAGTCTCCTGCTGCTCCTGCCCGGGTCTTGTCTCCGGTAGGGGCCCTGCTTGCTGCGCCCCCTCCCCGGCCCCGGCTTCGCGGGGATGCGGAGCCGCAGTGGCCTGGGCCTCGCGCATCTCTTTGCGCAGCGCCGCGATTTCTTCGCGCAGCCGCGCGATTTCGTCCCGCAGCTCGCGCAATTCCGCGGGCGTGGCCGCCCGCTCGGCGGCTTGCGCGGCCTTCGGTCCCGGTGTGGCCCAAGGGGGCCCTGGCGATTGTGCTTGCGCCGGCACGAACACCCATGCCAGCACGAAAGTTCCCGCAGCCCACAATGGCTTCATGGCGGACCTCCGGCGGTTGGTATCTCAGCGGATTTGTCTTCCGCGCCATCGCAGCTTAACATTCCTGGGCCCCGAGGACTTGCCTGTGGGGGTGTGACTTTTTCGGTGAGGAACTCATCAGCAACGACCATCGCGGTGTGGCGCGGCGCCAAGTGAATTGCCTGCTTCCCCGCCGGCCAGGCCCCCGAAGGCCTGGCCGGCGCAAAATGAGTGCGGGCGGCCCGGCCCGGCCCATCAGGTAAGGAAGCTTTCTGCCCTCCGCGCGTCTAAGCGAGAAGCGAGCGACTGCGGGGAGGTGGGTTATGCGACGGAGATGCGCCGCACTGGCGTTGGCGGTCCTGGCTGCCGCTTGGGCGTCGGCTGCCCAGGAGCCGCGGCCGGCGCCCAAGCTGGATCCCACTCAGGAGTCCTACCGCAAAGCGCGCGCCGTCCTCGACGCCGGCATCAAGGCCCTGGTGGGCGAGAAGGCCCTGCCCGGAGCCGGCGCCGTCTCCGCGAAAATGTCCGGCGGCCTGTACCATCGCCACCAAAGCCCCCAGGCCGGCGGCCCGCCCGTTTCCACGCCTTACACCGGCGAGTTCCTCCTGGACCTGAAGAACAACGCCGTGGTGTGGGAGCGCACCAGCTCCTTTCCCGGCGGCTTCGATTTCTCCAACCGCTGGCTGCTGAAGCCCAGCGAGGGCGCCAACCTCGACCTGCTGCGCAAGACGGCCGCCTCGCAGGGCAACCCCGCCGGCGCCATCGACGCCGTTTGCCGCCGCCTGCCGCAATACCTGTTGCAAGCGGCGCGCAACCGCGCCGCCACCCTGCGCTGGCAGGGCGAGACCGAGTACCAGGGGCGCACCCACAACGTCATCTCCACGGCCTCGCCCACCGGCGGCGTCACCTCCCTGTACTTCGACGCCGAGACCAATCTGCTCACCAAGTTCGATTCCCTCTTCAGCGACGCCATGACCGGCGACACACTGGCCGAAACCATTTTCACCGGCTACCTCTCCGTCCAGGGCCTCCAGCTCCCCGCCGGGCAAACGCAGAAGACCGGCGGCGTCCTCACGCAGGACGTGAAGTACAGCGAGTGGCGCGTCAATCCGCCCATTCCTGAAGGCGCTTGGGCCACCCCCCCGGGGTTCACCCCCTTGCCCGCCAATCCGCCCCCCGCGCCCCCCGCCATCAGCGAACTGGCCTGCGACGTCTTCCTGATCGAAGGCCTCGGCGGCGGCGGTTACCGCGTGCTCTTCGTGGCCTTCCGCGATTTCATCCTGGTGGCCGAAGCCCCGCTCAACGACGCCGCCACCCAGCAGGTGATCCGCCTGATTCAGGAGAAAGTCCCGGGCAAGCCCATCCGCTACGTGGCCGCCACCCATCACCACGACGACCATGCCGGCGGTCTGCGCGGCTACCTCACCCAGGGCGTTACCGTGCTCACCACCCCCGGCAACGTCAACTTCTTCCGCACCGTGGCCGGCGCGCAGTTCTCCATCGCCCCCGACTCCTGGGCCCGCACCGCCGAGCCGCGCCCGCAGAACTACCTGGACGGGATCTTGAACCGGCGCGCCGTCATCACCGACGGCTCGCGCACCGTCCAGGTGCTCGACATCGGCCCCGGCCCCCACGCCGACGAGATGCTCGTCGTCTGGCTCCCCCAGGAGAGAATCCTCTTCCAGGGCGACCTGATGAACCGCGACGCCCGCGGCCATCTCCAGCCCGCCAACGACACCACCGTGCACTTCGCCCAATGGCTGCGCCAGTCCGGCCTGCCCGTCGAGAAGCTCGTCGGCGTCCACAGCCGGGTCAGCACCCTGGCCGACCTGCAAGCCTCGCTGGACCTGCGCGCTGCCCAGTCGCGAGCCTCCCGCGAACCGTAGGGGCGCTGCTTGCTGCGCCCCGTCCAGATTCCGTTCCGACGGCCACAACTCCCTCCTTCTGCCAACTTCTTGTCCTCTGCACGCTTCGCCCCCGGAGTCGACCAACGCGCGCCCAAATCCGCGCCCCGCGAAGCAGCGCCCTACGGAGGAGTCGGCGGCAAGAAGAGATGAAGAAGGCACAGGCTGAAAGCCTGTGGTCCGGGGAGGCGGAGACGCAGACGAAGGCACAGGCTGAAAGCCTGTGGTACCGGGTGCGGGAGAAGGGGGGCGGGGTAAACCCGCCCCTACGAGGTTGGCGCGGGCTTGGCGGAGGAGTTGGAGGGCTTCGAAGGGCATGGGGTCGCCGGAGGGGATGAAGGGGCGGGGGATGACGCCGGGGTAGAGTTC
>Ga0187892_10002587_pt1 | contig 35520 bp, 37 predicted proteins | sample MA1701073metaG_FD_139345 | JGI IMG/M metagenome (GOLD analysis project Ga0187892, IMG submission 139345) | Bio-ooze microbial communities from a basaltic lava cave in the Kipuka Kanohina Cave System on the Island of Hawaii, USA - MA170107-3 metaG ... | reverse complement strand
TGCGAGAGTGGCGGAACTGGCAGACGCGCTGGACTTAGGATCCAGAGGGGCAACCCGTGGGGGTTCAACTCCCCCCTCTCGCACCAAGACTCCGGGAGCTGTCATGAAAGCTGATCGGTCATGAAAGTCGACATCGAGGAGCTGGGGGCCTGTAAGCGGAGGCTGCAGGTCGAGGAAGCACCCGAGGTGGTCACCAAGGCGTGGGAGCAGGCCTTCGGCCGGGTGCAGCGCGAGGCGAAGCTGCCCGGCTTCCGCAAGGGCAAGGTCCCTCGCAGCATGATCAAGCTCCACTTCGCCGACGACGTAAGGCAGGAAGTGGCCCGCCGGCTGATCCCCGACGTCTACCGCCAGGCGCTCGCCGAGACCCGCATCGAGCCGGTGGAGGAGCCGGATCTGCAGGAGGTGACCCTGGAGGAGAACGCGGCGCTCAAGTTCGCCGCCGTCGTCGAGGTCAAGCCCGCGATCACCCTCGGGGCCTACACCGGGTTGAAGGTCGAGCACGCGCCCAAGGAACTCGCGGAGACCGAGGTGGACGAGGCCCTGACCGCGCTGCGGGAGCAGCACGCCGAATATCGGGCCGTCGAACGCGCCGCCGACCCGGGCGACCTCGTGATCGTCGACTACACCCTCACCCCCGAAGGCATGGAGCCGCGCTCCGAGACCGGCTACGGCTTCGTCATCGGCGGCGGCAACGTGCTCCCCGAGATCGAAGAGGCGGTGATCGGTCTCACCGCGGGCGGCACGCGGCAGACCCGGGTGCGCTTCGGCGACGACCATCGCAACGAGGGGCTGCGGGGCAAGTCGGCGGATGCCACGGTGACCGTGAAAGAGGTGAAGGAGAAGATCCTCCCCACGCTCGACGACGACTTCGCCAAGAGCGTGGGCGGCGACTTCGAGACGCTGGACGCGCTGAAGGCCGAGGTGCGCAAGGGCCTGGAGGCGCGACGCGAGGCCGACAACCGCCGCGCCCTCGAGGCGGCGGTGCTCGACGCCGTCCTCGCCGGCCACACCTTCGAGGTGCCGGAGGCACTGGTGCTGCGCCAGGTGGGCCACCAGGTCGAGCACGCCCGCGAGCACATGCGCCGGCAGGGCGTGGACCCCGACCGCATCCCGTGGGACTACAAGAAGCTGCTCGAAGACCTGCGCCCGGGGGCCGAGAAGGCGGTCAAGCGCGCGCTCCTGATCGAGGCCATCGCTTCGAGGGAGGGACTCCAGCCCGCCGACGCCGACGTGGAGGCCGAGGTGGAGCGCCTGGCCCAGGCCAGTCAGCGGCCGGCGCCCGCGGTGCGGCGCATGCTCGAGCAGCGCGGCGACCTGGAGGGGATCCGGCACACCCTGGGGGAGCGGCGGACCGTCGACTTCCTCATCGAAAAGAATCAGGCAAACACCGCCTGAGGTACACTACCAGCATGGCAAGGAGGCGTCCGATGGGATTGGTCCCGATGGTGGTCGAGCAGACGCCGCGTGGCGAGCGGGCGTTCGACATCTTCTCCCGGCTCCTCAAGGAGCGGATCATCTTCCTCCCGACCTATATCGAGGACGAGATCGCCAACCTCGTCATCGCCCAGATGCTGTTCCTGGAGGCCGAGGACCCGGACAAGGACATCCACCTCTACATCAACTCCCCGGGCGGCTCGGTGACCGCGGGCATGGCCATCTACGACACGATGCAGTACGTGAAGCCGGCCATCTCCACCATCTGCATGGGACAGGCCGCCTCGATGGGCGCCCTGCTGCTGACCGCGGGCACCAAGGGTAAGCGCTTCGCCCTCCCGCACGCCCGCATCATGATCCACCAGCCGCTGGGCGGCGTGCAGGGGCAGGCCACCGACATCGACATCCAGGCCAAGGAGATCCTCCGGATGCGGGAGGAGCTGAACCGCATCCTGGTCCACCACACCGGCCAGTCCATGGAGAAGATCCAGCGCGACACCGACCGCGACTTCTTCATGACCGCCGAGCAGGCCAAGGAGTACCGGCTCGTGGACGAAGTCATCTCCTCCAAGCCGACCACCCGGCCCGTCTCCGAAGTGGTCGTCACCACCAAGTAAGGACCGGCCATGGCCCGCACGCGTGAAGGCGGCGGCGCGCTCAAGTGCTCGTTCTGCGGGAAGAGCCAGAACGACGTGCGCAAGCTCATCGCGGGGCCGACCGTCTACATCTGCGACGAGTGCATCGAGCTCTGCAACGACATCATCGCGGAGGAGTGGGAGGAGGAGAAGAGCCGGGAGCTGCGCAGCCTCCCCAAGCCCACCGAGATCAAGAACGTGCTGGACCAGTACGTGGTCGGCCAGGAGCGGGCCAAGAAGATCCTGGCCGTGGCCGTCCACAACCACTACAAGCGCATCGAGGCCGGCTCCGAGTCCGGCGACGTGGAGCTGCAGAAGGCCAACATCCTGCTGATCGGCCCCACCGGCTCCGGCAAGACCCTCCTGGCCCAGACCCTCGCCAAGATGCTCCACGTACCCTTCACCATCGCGGACGCGACGACGCTGACCGAGGCCGGCTACGTCGGTGAGGACGTCGAGAACATCATTCTGCGGCTGCTCCAGGCCGCCGACTACGACGTGGAGCGGGCACAGCGCGGCATCGTCTACATCGACGAGATCGACAAGATCGCCCGCAAGTCGGAGAACCCGTCGATCACCCGGGACGTCTCCGGCGAGGGCGTGCAGCAGGCCCTGCTCAAGATCCTGGAGGGCACGGTGGCCAACGTCCCGCCCCAGGGCGGGCGCAAGCACCCCCACCAGGAGTTCATCCAGGTGGACACCACCAACGTGCTCTTCGTCTGCGGCGGGGCCTTCGTCGGCATCGACAAGATCGTCGAGGGGCGTGTGGGCAAGACCGGCATCGGCTTCGGGGCCGAGATCAAGAGCCGGGAGGATCGCCGGGTGGGCGACCTGCTGGCGCTGATCCAGCCGGAGGACCTGCTCAAGTACGGGCTGATCCCCGAGTTCGTGGGCCGGCTGCCGGTGGTGGCCACCCTGCACGACCTGGACGAGCCGGCCCTGGTGCGCATCCTGCGCGAGCCCAAGAACGCGATCATCAAGCAGTACCAGAAGTACTTCGAGCTCGAGAAGGTGCGGCTCAAGTTCACCGACGACGCGGTGGCCGCGGTCGCCCGCGAGGCCATGAAGCGCGGGACCGGGGCCCGCGGCCTGCGGGCGGTGCTCGAGGAGGTGATGCTCGAGGTGATGTACGAGCTACCCTCGCTGCCCGCGCTCAAGGAGTGCATCATCACGCGAGAAGTCATCCTCAACAAGGACCGCCCCATCCTCATCTCCGAGCAGAAGGAGCAGTCCGCCTGACCGGGTGTCGCATCCAGACGTTGGGCTCCACGTAGCGTCCCTCGTCTCGCTCCCGATCGATCGTGATCGGGTTGAAGGCGCCCGGCACCACGTAGCGTCCGCTCGACGGGAACCGTAGGCTCGTCCTCTCCTCCCACTCGGCGACCGTCGCGGTCACGTTCATCGCCCGCCGCGCGATCCGCACCACGCGGGCCCCGAGTCGCCAGTGCACCCGGAGCCAGGGATCGAAGGGCGAGGCGTCCGGGCGCCGCCACGCGACGTAGGAGGCCATCGGGGTGAGCGGGTAGCGTCCCTTGAGCGTGGGACGCACCGGGGCGACCAGGGCGCTCAGGCCGTGCCGCGCCGCGATCCGGCCCATGACCATGATGAGCCGGCGGCTCAGGTCCCGCCCGCGGAAGCGATGGTCGACGATGGCGGCCAGCGCCGACAGGGCGGTGGGGCGCCCATCCCGCTGCTGCGTTCGGATCGCGTTGGCCACCACGTCGACGATCCGATCCGGCAGGCCGGCGCGCGTTCCATTCCAGACGAACGGGACGGAGTTACCGACCGCGACCACTCGGCCTGTCCCATCGCACAGGCCGAACTGGAAGGCCGGGAACTTCTCGTAGATGAGCGAAAAGATCGCGTTCAGCTCCCGGTCGTGGAGAAAGTCCGGCCACGCGCGGGAGTGGAAGCGGCGGAAGTGCGGCCGCAGGTCCGGCCTCTGTTGGAGGGTGTGAGCGGTGTAGGCCATGAGGCGCCAGTATGGTGCGCCCTACGTCGCCCGTGCAAGCCGCGGAGCCCCGTGTGAGAATGAGCGACCGATGACGACGCCCGGCACCCTCTACGTGGTCGCGACTCCGCTGGGAAACCTCGAGGACATCACCCTGCGCGCGCTCCGCGTCCTCAAGGAGGTGGCCCTGGTCGCGTGCGAGGACACGCGGCGCACCCGGATCCTCCTCACCCACTTCGGCGTCCACGCCCCGGTCACGAGCTACTTCGAGCACAACAAGCGGGTAAAGGGCGCCCGCCTGCTCGAGACCCTCCAGGCCGGGCAGTCGGTCGCCCTCGTGACCGACGCGGGCACGCCCGGCATCTCCGACCCCGGCTTCCTGCTCGTCAAGCAGGCGAGGGAGGCCTCCATCCCGGTGGTGCCGGTGCCCGGACCGTCGGCGGTGGCGGCGGCCCTGTCGGCCGCCGGTGTGCCCGCCGATCGCTTCGTCTTCGACGGCTTCCTGCCCGTGAAGCCCGGCCGGCGCATCCACCGGCTCGAAGCTCTGCGCGACCTGGAGATGACGGTGGTCTGCTATGAGTCGCCGCACCGCATCCTGGGCGCCCTGGACGCGATCGCCCGAGTCTTCGGCGATCGCGAGATCGTGGTGGCCCGGGAGATGACGAAGCAGTTCGAGGAGATCGTGCGCGGCCCCGCCGCCGTCCTCCGGGAGCGCTTCGCCGCGGGCACCGCGCGGGGCGAGTTCACCGTGATCATTCCCTAGCCGCGCTTCGACTAGCGCCGACGCCGGGCGGTGGTAGGATCGACGTCATGAGCAAGCGCTCGCTCTTCGCACTGGTCACGCTGCTCTCGATCGCCGGTGTCGGGCTCGGGGGTCGCCCCGCCTCGGCGGAGTGGTTCGCCGACCTCTTCGGCGGTCTGAGCTTCACGCGGAGCCACGATCTCAAGCTCGACGACCGCGGGATCGGGCGCGGCACCTTCGAAGACGTGGAGTTCGACAAGTCGCTGGCCTGGGGCGGGCGGGCCGGCCGGTACTTCGACGCGGTGCCCTTTCTGGGGCTTGGCGTCGACTTCTTCCGCTTCTACCCCTACGTCGGGCCCCAGTCGGTCCAGCTCCGCGGCTGCTTCTTCCCGAGCGGCTGCGGCAGCGGGCGGGGGGGCACCGGCTCCTTCGACGTGGAGACCACCGCGCTGTCCGTGGATCTGATGCTGCGCCTTCCGCTGTTCCGGACGGAGGACGCCCCGGGCGGGCGGGTCCAGCCCTACCTGGCGGTGGGGCCGCCGCTCTTCATCACGACGATCACGCCGCGGCACACCCGGAACTTCCGCAACCACGACTCCGACACGGACCTCTCGTTCGGCTACAAGCTGGCCGGCGGGCTCGCGGTCCACGTGTACAAGAGCCTGGCGGTCTTCGGCGAGTACCGCTTCACCCACGTCTCGCCGGAGGTCGAGCTGCGCGACGCGAATCTGAACCGCACCACGCTGCGCACCGACCTCGACACCCACTCCGCCCTGTTCGGTCTCTCCGTCCGCTGGTAGGCGGATCGGCCCGGATCGGGGGAGGTTCTTGCCGACGGCCCGAGCGTATCCCGTATACTAAGAGGCCATGCTGATCCCCAAGGCTCTCACCATCGCCGGCTCCGACTCCGGCGGCGGGGCGGGCATCCAGGCGGATCTCAAGACGTTCTCGGCGTTCCGGGTGTTCGGCATGTCGGTGATCACCGCGGTGACGGCCCAGAACTCGCTCGGGGTCCAGGGCGTGGAGAACCTGCCGCCCGCGTTCGTGGCCCAGCAGCTCCGCTCCGTCCTTGAGGACTTCGGCGCCGACGCGGCCAAGTGCGGCATGCTCTCGACCGCGCCCATCATCGACGCGGTCGCGGCGACGCTGGCCGAGCACCAGGTCGAGAAGCTGGTCGTGGATCCGGTCATGGTGGCCAAGGCCGGCGATCTGCTGCTGCAGGCCGACGCCCGGAAGGCGCTCGCCGACCGCATGCTGCCGCTCGCCTTCGTGGTGACCCCCAACCTCCCGGAGGCGGCGGCCCTGGCCGGCATCCCGGTGACGGAGCCGAGCGACATGGAGGAGGCGGCGCGGCGGATCCACGCCCTCGGGCCGCGCTACGTGCTCGTCAAGGGCGGGCACCTGAAGGGCGACGACGCGCTGGACCTGCTCTGGAACGGCCGCGACTTCACGCGATTTTCAACCGCTCGAATCGACTCGGCGAATACCCACGGCACCGGCTGCACCCTCTCGGCTGCCATCGTGGCCGGCCTGGCGCGTGGGCAGGCGATGGGCGACTCCATCCGCTCGGCCAAGGCCTACGTGACGCGGGCGATCCGCGAGGGCTTCAAGGCGGGGCACGGCGTGGGCCAGCTCCGGCACTTCCTGCCCGAGTGGTGATGAGCGAGCCCGAGCCGATCGCCAGCCCCGAGGCCGCGGGGGCCGATGACGCGGGCAAGATGTCCTTCTTCGATCACCTCACGGAGCTGCGCACCCGCATCGTCTGGAGCCTCATCCCCGCCGCGGTTGGGCTCGGCATCGCGCTGTACTTCACCACCAACGTCATGCGGTTCCTCTCGCGCCATCTCAAGACGGAGCTGGTCTTCACCACCCCCACCGAGGCTTTCTGGACGTACATGAAGGTGGCCATGATCCTGGGGCTCTTCATGGCCATGCCGGTCATCCTCTGGAACGTGTGGGCCTTCGTGGCCCCGGGGCTCCACAAGCACGAGCGCAAGTACGCGGCGCCCTTCGTCATCGTGGGCTCGCTGCTCTTCATCGGGGGCGGGGCCTTCGCGCTTTTCGTGATCGTGCCCTTCGCCATCACGTTCCTGGTGAGCTTCGGGCAGGAGCAGGGCCTCAAGCCGATGATCACGATCTCGAGCTACATCGATTTCATCGTCAAGTTCACGCTGGCCTTCGGGGTGGTGTTCGAGCTGCCGGTGGTGATCACGCTCCTTTCCATGCTCGGCATCGTGACGCCGCAGTTCCTCTCCAAGAACCGCAAGTACGCGGTGCTGATCAACTTCGTGATCGCGGCCATCCTCACCCCGACGCCCGACATCGTGAACCAGTCGCTGATGGCGGGGCCCCTCATCATCCTCTACGAGCTCGGCATCATCGCGGCGCGCATCTTCGGCAAGAAGAAGAAGCCGGAGGCGGCCGAGGCGGCCCAGGAGAAGGCCGCGTGAGCCCGCTCGATTTCGGCACCCTCGAGCTCCCGGGCCCGGTGCGGCGCGGCATCGACGACGCGGGATTCGTCGCGGCCACGCCCATCCAGGAGGCGGCGCTGCCCCTCGCCCTGCGGGGCAAGGACGTGGCCGGCCAGTCCCAGACCGGCACCGGCAAGACGGCCGCCTTCCTGATCTCGGCCTTCACCCGCTGCCTCACCCATCCCGCGCCTCCCCGCGGCGGGGTGACCGCCCCGCGCGTGCTCATCATCGCGCCCACCCGCGAGCTGGTGGTGCAGATCGAGGCCGACGCGAATCTCCTGGGCGCCCACACCGGCCTGCGCATCCTGTCGGTCTACGGGGGCATCGACTACAACAAGCAGCGCGAGGCGCTGCGGGAGAGCTGCGACATCCTGGTCGGCACCCCCGGCCGGCTCATCGACTACCTCAAGCAGCACGTCTGGTCGCCGGCCAAGGTCGAGGTGCTGGTCATCGACGAAGCCGATCGGATGTTCGACATGGGCTTTATCGCCGACCTGCGCTTCATCCTGCGCCGGCTGCCCAAGCCGGAGAAGCGCCAGTCGTTCCTGTTTTCGGCCACGCTCTCCTTCCGGGTGCTGGAGCTGACCTGGGAGTTCATGAACAATCCGACCCAGATCAGCATCACCCCGCAGCAGAAGACGGTGGAGAAGGCCGAGCAGGTGCTCTACCACGTCGGCCGCGAGGAGAAGTTCAATCTCCTGCTCGGACTGCTGCGCCGCGAGGGCGGCAGCCGCATCCTGATCTTCTCCAACACGCGGGAGGAAGCGCGGCGGCTCGAGGATCGACTGGGCCGCAACGGCTGGCAGGCGCGCGCCCTGACCGGAGACGTGGACCAGAAGAAGCGGCTGAAGATCCTCAACGACTTCAAGGAGGGCCAGCTCCCCATCCTGGTCGCCACCGACGTGGCCTCGCGGGGGCTGCACATCGAGGGCGTGAGCCACGTGGTCAACTGGGACCTCCCGCAGGACGCCGAGGACTACGTGCACCGCATCGGGCGCACCGCGCGGGCCGGCGCGGCCGGCAAGGCCATCAGCCTGGTGGACGAGGCGGGGGCGCTCGCGCTGGAGCCCATCGAGAAGTTCATCGCCCAGAAGATCCAGGTGGACTGGGCCGAGGACGAGCTGTACCTGCCGGAGATCAAGCCCACCAGCGAGGAGCGTCGCCGCTACGCCGAGGAGAAGCGCCAGCGCATGGCGGCCCGCGGCGGCCGCCCCGGCGGGCCCGGGCGGGCCGGCGGCCGGGGCGACGGCCGGCGCGACGGCCGCGGCCACGGGCGCGGCCCACGCCGCTAGTCCCCGAACACCCTCTGACCGAAGGGGAGAGGGCAGGGTTAGGGGCTCGCTGGCGAGAGCGTGAGATGAGTGGCCCTCACGTCGAGCTGAAGCTCCCCGATGCCGAGCGCGCCCTCGCCGCCTCGCTCGCCACCGCCTGGCGCGACTTCCTCTACACCCCCGGCCCTGGCTTCACGTCACCGCTCGATCCGGGCGCGTATCGCTCGAGCCTCGTGGTCGTCCCCGTCGAGGGCGCCCCGGTCCGCGTGTCTTCACTGGTGACGCCGGTCTTCGGCGGCGAGCTGTGTCGCCTCCATCTCGAACCCCTCGAGCGCTACCGGCCCGAGAGCCTCGGCTCCTTCTTCGAGCCCGCGCGCACCGGCACCGTCTATGCGTTCACTCCGGAGCGCGGAAGCGGAGCCGCGCGAGCTCCCGAGCGGCCGGAGTGGCGCTACGAGGGTCTGCCGCTCGTCTCCCGGCTCGGCCGGATCACCAGCGTGCGGCTGCTTCGCGAGCGAGGCCGTGGCGCCGCCTTCTCCTGGGAAGCCGACCGGGGGATCCTGCTCACCGGTGTCGATGGGGTCGGGTGTCTCCTGCTGAGTAGCGCGGAGACTTCGGAGACCGCGCTCTTCCTGCCGTCGGTGGGCCTCCATCGGGCCCTGCTCGATCGCGAGGCCGCCCCCTCGCCGGACGTCACCGCGCGCGGGCTGCTCGGCTACGGCGATTGGCCCGCCGACGTCGATGTCGCGGTGGAGCTGCTTCGGCTCTGAGGTGGCACGCCAGCGCGCGCGGGTGTAGGGTGACCGATGAATCCGTGACCACCAGCTCGACAAGGAGGAACCCATGGCGACCAAGACTGCCGCAGCCAAGACCGCGACGACCAAGACGGCCAAGGTGAAGCCGATCCCCGCCGGGTACCACTCGGTCACGCCGTACTTGATCATCGACGGCGCCGCCCGCGCGCTCGACTACTACAAGCGGGCCTTCGACGCGAAGGAGCTGATGCGCATCCCGGCGCCCGGCGACAAGATCGGCCACGCCGAGATCAGGATCGGCAACTCGGTGATCATGCTCGCCGACGAGCATCCCGAGATGGACGCACGAGCCCCCACGCACTATGGTGGCTCCCCGATCAGCATCATGGTCTATCTGGAGGACGTGGATAAGCAGTTCAAGCAGGCCATCGCGGCGGGCGGCACCGAGGTGCGGCCGGTGACGGATCAGTTCTACGGCGACCGCTCGGGCACCCTCAAGGACCCCTTCGGCCACAGCTGGCACCTCTCCACCCACAAGGAAGACGTGAGCATGGAGGAGATGAGCCGCCGCATGGCCGCGATGAAGAAGGACTAGCCGGGGTCAGGTCTTGAATTACGACATTTTCCCTGCCGCGAGTGTACCCTAGCAGGCACACTTGAGCGCTTGGAGGCCGGAGCGGTAGCGTGGGCGCATGGCCCGGCCGCTCCGACTCCAGTTCGCCGGCGGGATCTACCACGTGACCGCGCGTGGCAACGATCGGCGGCCAATCTTCGAGGACGATGACGATCGCGCGAGTTGCCTGATCGTGCTGGCGTCGATCGTCACGCGCTATCACGTGCGGTGCCATGCCTACTGCCTGATGGACAATCACTATCACCTGCTGCTCGAGACGCCGGAGGCGAACCTCTCGACCGCGATGCGACAGCTCAACGGGGTGTACACGCAGCGATTCAATCGGCGGCACGAGCGATGCGGGCATCTACTGCAGGGGCGCTTCGGGGCCCAGTTGGTGGATGGCGACGCCTATCTCAGGGAGGTCTGCCGCTATATCGTGCTCAACCCGGTACGAGCGGGGCTCGTCGCCCATCCGCGCCAGTGGCGATGGAGCAGCTTCCGCGCGACGGCCGGCGAGACTACCACGCCTGGATTCCTGACCGTGGACTGGGTGCGGGCGCTCGGTGGAGCCAAGACCCGCGGCGAAGCTCTACAGCGATACACGTCCTTCATAGAGAGCGCGATCGGAGAGACCGAGACTCCGCTGGACCGATTCAGATCAAAGCCTGCAGTGGGCAGCGAGCTCTTCACGACCCGGCTGGCTGAGCAATGTCCCGTCGCGGCGCGGTCCGCAGAAGTGCCTCGCGCCCAGCGCTTCGCGGGCAGGCCCACGCTGAGCCAGCTGTTCCGGGGTGTCATCTCGAAGGCCGAGCGCAATGCGTGCGCCGTCGTCGCGGTGCGTGATCACGGCTATGCGATACGAGAGGTCGCGGAATTCCTCGGGCGGCACTACGCGACGGTCAGCCGCGTCCTGGCGAGTGCGGACGGAGAGTCGCGCCGGGGCGAAATGTCGTATTTCAAGACCTGACCCCAGGCTAGAAGCGGCGGCGGCCGCCGAGGGTCTTCTTGCGGAGGCGGAGGGATTTGGGGGTGATCTCGAGGAGCTCGTCCTCGCGGATCCATTCGAGCGACTGCTCGAGGTTCATCAGGCGCGGCGGGGTGAGGCGCACCGCTTCGTCCGAGGTGGAGGAGCGCACGTTGGTGAGCTTCTTCTCCTTGGTGATGTTGACGTCGAGATCGTTGTCGCGCGCGTTCTCGCCCACCACCTGGCCCTCGTAGACCGGCTCGCCCGGCCCCAGGAAGAGCACACCGCGCGGCTGCAGGTGGTCGATCGCGTAGGAGGTGGTCCGGCCGGTGCGATCGGCTACCATGGCCCCGTTGGCCCGGTGCGGAATGTCGCCCTGCCACTCGGCCCAGCCGTCGAAGAGATGGTTGAGCAGGCCGGTGCCGCGGGTGTCGGTGAGGAACTCCGAGCGGTAGCCGATCAGGCCGCGCGAGGGGATGCGGTACTCGAGCCGCACCCGGCCGGTGCCGTGGTTGACCATCTTCACCATCTGGCCCTTGCGGGGCCCCAGCTTCTGGCTGACCGCGCCGATGAACTCTTCGGGCACGTCCACCACCAGGTGCTCCATGGGCTCGAGGGTCTTGCCGTTCTCCTCGTGGGTGATGATCTGGGGCTTGGAGACCTCCATCTCGAAGCCCTCGCGCCGCATCATCTCGATGAGGATGGCGAGCTGCAGCTCGCCGCGCCCGGAAACCTTGAAGGTATCGGGCGAGTCGGTCTCCTCCACCCGCAGGGCCACGTTGCTTCGCCGCTCCTTCCACAGCCGCTCGCGGAGCTGGGTCGAGGTGACGAACCGGCCCTCCTTGCCCGCGAAGGGCGAGATGTTGGAGGAGAAGAGCATGGACACGGTGGGCTCGTCGATGTGCATGACCGGCAGGGCCATCGGCTTCTCGGGATCCGCGATCGTCTCGCCGATCTCCATGTTCTCGATGCCGGCCACCGCCACGATGTCGCCCGCGGCCGCCTCGGGTATCTCCACCCGCTTGAGCCCCTCGTAGCCGTAGAGCACGGTGATCTTGGCGTGCTCCACGCCGCCGTCGCGGTGCACCACCGCCACCCGATCGTACTGGCGGACGCGGCCGTTGACGATGCGGCCGATGATGAGGCGGCCCACGTAGTCGTCCCAGTCCAGCGAGGCGGCCCGGAGCTGGAGCCCGTGTCCCTCGTCGTACGAGGGCGCGGGGATGGTCTCGATCAAGGTGTCGAAGAGGGGCGCGAGGGTCTTCGAATCGTCCGCCAGCTCGCGCTTGGCGATGCCCTTGCGGGCGTCGGTGTAGAGCACCGGGAACTCGAGCTGATCCACCGCCGCGTCCAGATCGATGAAGAGGTCGTAGACCTCGTCGAGCACCTGGGCCGCGCGGGCGTCCTGGCGGTCGATCTTGTTGATGACCACCACCGGCGTCAGGTTGGCCTCCAGCGCCTTCTTCAGCACGAAGCGCGTCTGGGGCAGGGGACCCTCCGCCGCATCCACCAGCAGCAGCACGCCGTCCACCAGGGTCAGCGTGCGCTCCACCTCGCCACCGAAGTCGGCGTGGCCGGGCGTGTCCACGATGTTGATCTTCACGCCCTGGTAGTGGATGGCCGTGTTCTTGGCCATGATCGTGATGCCCTTCTCCCGCTCCAGGTCGATCGAGTCCATGACCCGCTCGGCCACGTGCTCGTTGACCCGGAAGATGCCGGATTGCCAGAGCATGGCGTCCACGAGTGTAGTCTTGCCGTGGTCGACGTGGGCGATGATGGCGACGTTACGGACATCCGGACGCTGCGGCATGGTCTCACTCTACCACGGATGCAGTGGCGGACCAGCCGGGCGGTGGGGCATAATGACGCGTCCAACCTGCTTTCCCACGTGAAGGAGGCTCACTCGTGAAGGCACGCATCGCCACCATCACGCTCGTCGCGCTGTTCGCTCTGTTGGCGCTGCCGTCGTCGGACCTGATCGATCGGGCTCGGGCGCAGCAGCCGACGCCACCGGCACCCAAAGAGGCACCCACAGGAGGCAAGAAGGTGAAACAGACGGCCGTCATCACCATGGAGAAGGGCGGCGAGATCAAGATCGAGTTCTTCCCGGAAGATGCGCCAAAGACGGTGGAGAACTTCGTGACGCTGGCCAAGAAGGGCTTCTACGACGGCGTCACCTTCCACCGGGTGGAGCCGAACTTCGTGGTCCAGGGCGGCGATCCCAAGGGCAACGGCACCGGCGGCCCCGGCTACACCATCAAGGACGAGTTCAACAAGCAGAAGCACGTCCGCGGCGTGGTGGCCATGGCCCGCACCCAGGCGCCCAACTCGGCGGGCAGCCAGTTCTACATCACGCTGGCCCCCGCCCACTTCCTGGACGGCCAGTACACCGTCTTCGGCAAGGTCACGTCGGGGATGGAGGTGGTGGACAAGATCAAGGTCGGCGACAAGATGAAGTCGGTGAAGATCTCGGAGGCCGCCCAGTAGCGCCATGGCCTGGTCGCTCCTGATCCGGAACGGCACGGTGGTGGACGGCAGCGGCGCGCCGGCGCGCGCGGCCGACGTCGCGGTGGAGGGCGATCGCATCGCGGCGGTGGGGCCGGGGCTGGCCGGCGAGGCGGCGAGGGTGATCGACGCCAAGGGGCTGATGGTGGCGCCCGGCTTCATCGACATCCACTCGCACTCGGACCTGGTCTACGACAAGTGCCCGTCGGCCGAGTCCAAGGTGCGCCAGGGTGTCACCACCGAGGTGGTCGGCATGTGCAGCTTCTCCCCGGCGCCGGTCGCCCCGGGCCGGGCGGATCTCGTGCAGGAGTGGGCGGGCGGCATTGGCGGCAAGATCCCCATCACCTGGAACACCTTCGGCGAGTATCTCGATCACCTCCGCGGGCTCGGCCCCTCGGTGAACATCGTGCAGTTCGTGGGCCACGGCGCCCTGCGCCTCGCCACGGTCGGCCCCGCCGCGCGCCCGGTGATGCCCGACGAGCAGCAGGCCATGGAGCGGCTGCTCGCGGAGGCCCTCGACGCCGGCGCGTTCGGCTTCTCCACCGGCCTCGTCTACGCGCCCAGCGTCTACGGCAACACGGAGGAGCTGATCGCGCTCGCCCGGAGCATGGCGAATCGCGGCGGGCTCTACTTCTCCCACATCCGCGGCGAGGCGGCCACGCTCGAGCAGGCCGCCGAGGAAGCGATCCGCATCGGCGAGCAGGGCGGGGTGCCGGTGCAGATCGCCCACGTGAAGGCCTCCGGGCGCGAGAACTGGGGCAAGATGGACCGCGTCCTGCGCATGATCGACAGCGCGCGGGCCCGCGGCGTGGAGGTCACCGGCGACGTCTATCCCTACCCGGCGGGCAGCACCAAGATGGACAATCTCCTGCCCGCCTGGATGCACGACGGCGGCATCTCGAAGCTGCTCGAGCGTCTCACCGATCCCAAGGCGCGGCAGCGGGCGATCGGCGACTGCCTGGTGGACGGCGAGCGCTGGCGCACCGGCTCGGGCGGCATGGGCTGGGACGAGATCATGATCGCCACCTGCTCGAAGCCGGAGCTGGCCGGCATCCACATCGCGGAGCTGGCCCGCCGCACCGGTAAGGAGCCGGCCCAGGCCATGATGGACCTGGTGCTGGAGGAGCGCGCGGGCGTCTCGATGGTGGTGTTCTCCCAGAGCGAGGAGAACGTGGGGACCGCGCTCGGCTACGCCCACAACATGGTGGGCTCGGACTCGCTGTCGCTACACGCCGGCCCGGGGCCGCATCCCGGCAAGCCGCATCCGCGGAGCTATGGGACGTTCCCGCGCGTGCTCGGCGTCTACTGCCGCGAGAAGCGGCTCTTCTCGTGGGAAACCGCAGTGCACAAGATGACGGGCATGGCCGCGACCAAGCTCGGCTTGAAGAACCGCGGGCTGGTGCAGGGCGGCCGTGCCGCGGATCTGGCGCTGTTCGATCCCGCCACCGTGCGCGACGAGGCCACCTTCCCCGACCCGCACCGCCACCCGGTCGGTATTCCCTACGTGATCGTCAACGGCCAGGTGGTGGTGGACGGCTCCCGCTACCATGGGGTGCCGGCCGGCCGCGTGCTGACGCCTCAGTAGCTCACGCGGGGGCTGCCATCGCAGAGACTTGTTCGCGATGAATCAATCCTCCCTCCGCCGTATCAGATAGACCGGGTGGTGCTGACTGATGAGGGTCTGGCCGGTCAGTCGGCACCACGCCGGAATATCGGCCGGCCCGCCCGGATCGCGCGGTCAGCTTTCCGGCACGGGTCGGCTAGCCGAGCTGCTTCAGCATCGAATCGGCGTCGCTCACCTCGAACTTGCCGGGCTGCTCGACGTTCAGCGCCTTGACCACGCCGTTGTCCACCAGCATCGAATAGCGCTGGGAGCGCACGCCCATGCCGCGGGCGGTCAGGTCCATCTCGAGCCCGAGGGCCCTGGTGAGGGCGGCGCTGCCGTCGGCCATCATGCGCACCTTGCCGGTGCTCTTCTGGTCCTTGGCCCACGCGCCCATGACGAAGGCGTCGTTGACGGACACGCACCACACCTCGTCGACGCCCTTGCCCTTGAGCTTGTCGATGTTCGCCACGTAGCTCGGCACGTGCTTGGCCGAGCAGGTGGGCGTGAAGGCGCCGGGCACACCGAAGACGACGATCTTCTTGCCCTTGATCCGATCCGCCACCTGGAAGGCGTTGGGGCCGACGGTGCAGCCCGGGGCTTCCTGCTCGATGAACTCCGTGAGCGTGCCGTCCGGTAGACGGTCACCGACCTTGATCGGCATGGGTCTCCTCCTCGAAGAAGGTGTGAGCCTGTACGGCCCGCCGGCGATTCAGCGAGCGGCGGTTAGGGTACCACAGCCAGCCCCGGCGTGTGTCGGCGGGCCCTCCGGCCGGCCTTGGCCTTGAGCCCGGTGCCGCCCGGCGGAGGTCAGGGCTCATGTAAACGCGCGGTTCCTCTGGTGATGCGGCTCGGCGGCGGCGGGCCGGTATGCTGGCCGGCGGGTCGGCGCGCCCGCGAAGTAGGCAAGCAGGCGCAGACGCGTGGTCCAGGAGATTATCCCGCGGGCGGCCCGCAGCAGCTCGTTGCGGCGTACCCCGACGATGGCCACCTTCCGGTGGACCGAGGCGCCCGGCTCGGCCAGATGGATCTGCGTGCTGGAGAGCATGGCGGGCACCGGCGCGCTTGAGTAAGATTCGGCTTGATGAAGCCCAAGCTGCGGGTCTGGGTCATGTTCGGCGAGCATCTCAAGTTCGGGGACGGCCGCGCGCAGCTGCTCGAGCTTATCGACGAGCGCGGCTCGCTGAAGAAGGCGGCCCAGGAGCTCGAGATGTCCTATCGCAACGCCTGGGGCTACCTGCGCGATCTCGAGGACGCCGCTGGCTTCAAGTTCGTCGAGCGCGTGCCGGGCGGCGGGCCGGAAAGCGGGATGCGGCTGACCAAGGCCGGCAAGCGCTTCCTCGAGCGCTACCGCAAGTTCCGCGGCGGACTCGAGGAGGCGGCCAAGCGGCAGTTCGAGCGTGCCTTCGGCGCGTGAGCGCTTCGCCCAAGCACCTCTACCTCACCACCACCGGGCGGCGCAGCGCGCGACCCCGCCGGATCGAGATCTGGTTCACCCGGCACGACGGCCGGTACTACCTGATCGCCGAGCACGGCTCGAAGGCCCAGTGGGTCCAGAACCTTCTCGCGGATCCGGTGGTGCGGGTGCGCGTGGGCGCGCGACGCTTCCGGGGCCTCGCCCGCGTGGTGGATCAGCGCGCGCAACGGAGCCTGGTCGCCGTCATCCGCGGACTGTCCGAAGCCAAGTACGGCTGGGGCGACGGGCTCGTCGTCGAGATCACGCCGCCCCAGCCCGCGCGCGGTGGGCGCTAGCTGCTAGCCACCACCTGGATGAGGGCGCCGTCGGCCCGCGGCGCGCTGACCAGACCGATCACGGCGGCGGCGCCGTCGCCGGCCTCGCGCACCGCCCGCAGCATGGCGTGGCTGCGGTCCGCCGGTACGCCGAGGAGCAGCCCGCCGGAGGTCTGCGGATCGAACAGCAGGTCGAGCGCGGGACGCCGCGCCGCGGCGGGCTCGATCAGCATCGCCCGCCGGGCCTTCGCGTTCTCCGGATGCGCGGTGCTCCGCACGCCGCGGGCGAGCAGCGAGACCGCGCCGGGCAGTGCCGGGATCGCGTCGAGGTCGAGCACCGCGGAGGTCTTGCTCGCGCGCAGCATCTCCCCCAGATGCCCCGCCAGCCCGAAGCCGGTGACGTCGGTGGCGGCCGATGGCCGCAGCGGGCCCGCGGCCCGGGCCGCGTGCGCGTTGGAGCGAAGCATGGAGGCGCTGGCCGCCTCCACCCACCCGCCCCGCGCGAGGCCGCGCATGTCGGCCTGGAGGATCACGCCGGTGCCGAGCGGCTTGGTCATGATCAGCTGGTCGCCCGGGGCGAGGCCGCCGAGGCGGATGAGCGCGTCGGCCGAAGTCGCGAGCCCCCAGACCGCGAAGCCCACCACCAGCTCGGCTCCGGTCGTGGTGTGGCCGCCCACGAGGGTGACGGAGTCCGCGTCCAGCGCGGCGCGCCCGCCCGCCATCACCTGATACAGCGTCTCCTCCGCGCGCGCGGGCTCCTCGTCCGGCACGGTCACCTGGGCCAGCGCGAAGCGCGGCGCCACGCCCTTGGCCCAGAGATCGCTCACCGCGTTGACCGCCGCGACCCGCCCGACCAGGTAGGGATCGTCGGCGAAGGCGCGGAATGAGTCGACAGTGGCCGCGACGATCTCACCCCGCTCGGTCTCGACCGCGGCGGCGTCGTCGGGCTGCGCCAGGCCCAGGATGACCGCGGGGTGACTGGTGGGCCCGAGCCGCTCGAGCGCGCGCGCGAGAGCGGACTCGCCGACCTTCGCCGCGCAGCCCCCGCACAGCATCTCCCCGCCGGGCATGGGGGAGGCGGCGAAGTCGGGCGTCACCGCGTCGTCCCGGCCCAGCACCTGGAAGCGACGGACGAAGCGGCGGTCGATCCGGTCTTTCAGGGCGAAGAGCGAGCGGCCCTCGGCCGACACGCCCCACTTGGTGCCGATCGCGCGCCCGTCGCCCAGGTTCAGCAGCGAGAGAAAATCGCGCTGCGGCCGGTACGCGCGGAGCCGCCCGCCGCGCGCCCGGGCCATCAGGTTGTGGGCGAGCACGGGCCCCTGCCGGACCGCGTAGACGCCGGCCTTGGCCAGCGCGGGGCCCGCCGTCCACGCCGCGCAGTCGCCGACCGCGAAGACGTCCTCGCGCCCGACGCACTGCAGCGTCGGGCGGACCTTCGCGAAGCCTCGCTCGTCCGTCTCGATCCCGGAGCCGGCGAAGATCGGCAGCGCGGCGGCGCCAGCTACCCATACCACCGCGTCCGCGGCAAGGCGCTCGTCCCCCACCAGGTGCACCGCGCCGGCCTCGACCCGCTCCACGCGCGCGCCACCCCGGATGGCGATGCCGCGCGCCGCCGCTGCGGTCTCCACGCGGCGCGCGGCGCTCCCGGCATAGCCCGGCAGGACGCGCGGCCCCGCCTCGAGCAGGATGACCTCGGCGCGACGGCCGAGCTTGCGCCCGAGCCGGGCCGCGAGGGCGAAGGTGACCTCGACGCCACCCGATCCGGCGCCCACCACGATCGTTCGAAAGGTTGATCGGCCCTGCGCGGCCGCGAAGACCTCGTCGACGCGGCGGACGAAGTCGCCGATGGGACGCGTCGGGATCGCGTGCTCCCTCACGCCCGGTAGCTCGAGGCCCGCCACCGTCGAGCCGACGTCGAACGAGACCGTGTCGTACCTGATGGGCGGGCGGCCCTCGAGGAAGAGCTGCCGGGCAACGGTGTCGAGCCCGGTGGCCCGCGCCACTATGCAGCGCGCGCCGGCGCGCAGGGCCAGAGGCCGCACGTCGATCTCGAGCTCGTCCCGCGCGTACTGGCCGGCCACGAAGCCCGGCACCATCCCGGAATAGACCGCGATCGGCCGGTCGACGACCAGGGTGACGCGGCTCCCCGCCACCGGGCCCATGGCCCAGCGTTTGAGGACCTGGATGTGAGCGTGCCCGCCGCCTACGAGGACGAGGTCGTTACGGATGTCGCTCGTGGACGGCGGCCGCATTCCGGAAGTGAGCGACGCCTACGGCGCCTTGGCCGCCCCGTTGGCCAGGGCCAGCGCGATGCGCTCCGGGCTAAGCGGCAGCTCGGTGAGGCGCGCCCCGGTGGCGTCCTGGAGCGCGTTCGCGACGGCGGCGGGCGCCGGGATGATGGGGGGCTCGCCCACGCCGCGCGCGCCGAAGGGGCCGGCCGGCGCCGGCACCTCGACGATGATGGTCTCGAGGCTGGGCAGATCCGCCGCGGTGAGCTTGCGGTAGTCGAGCAGGCTCGGGTTGGTGAGCCGCCCGCTGTCGTCGAAGATGAGGCCTTCGGTGAGCGCCATCCCGAGGCTCTGCACGGCGCCGCCTTGCATCTGGCCTTCCACGCCGATGGGGTTGATGGCCTTGCCGACGTCCTGCACGACCACGAAGTCGTTGAGCGTCACCTCGCCGGTGTCGGGATCCACCTCGAGCCGCGCGAGCTGGGCCGCGAAGCCCGGCGCCTGCTGAGAGAAGGCCGGGTTGGCCTTGCCGAGCACGGGCGGGGTCTTCGACATGTAGAGGTTGCCCTTCTTGCCGATGGTGGCGAGTGTGATGCCCTTGTCCGGCATGCCGCGCACCGTGACCTTGCCGTCCACCAGCTCGAGATCGTGGACGGAGGCCTCCAGCTCCTTGGCCGCGATCTCGAACGTCTGCCGCCGGGCGTCTTCCGCCGCCTGCAGCACCGCGGCCCCGACGGTATAGATGGTCTTGCTGCCGGCGCTGAGCCCGGTGACCGGCGCGGTGTCGGTGTCGCCGGTGGTGATGCGCACGAGGTCGGTGTCGACGCCGTAGGCGGAGGCCGCGATCTGGGCCAGCGAGATGTTGGTGCCCGCGATGTCCACCTGGCCGGTGAGCACCGCGAGCGAGCCATCGGGGTTCAGACGCACCGTGGCCCCGGTGGGCTGGAGCCCGCCGAGCCAGCCGCCCAGGGCCAGACCGACGCCGCGGCGCTTGCCGTTCTTGCCCGCGGCCACCCACTGCTTGCGAGTCTTCCAATGTGGGTGCTCCGCGATGCGGCTCAGGACTTGCTTGGCCCCGTTGTTCTGCCAGGGCTGGCCGTTCACCATCGGATCGCCTTCCTGGATCAGGTGACGCATCCGGAACTCGACGGAATCCAGATCGAGATCGCGGGCGATCTGCTCCATGTGCGACTCGATCGCGAAGATGGTCTGCGGCGCCACCGGCGCGCGATACGCGGCCACGCTCGGCTTGTGGGTGAGGACCTCGAAGCCGCGGATGTCGAACGACGGCCACTTGTACATGCTGCCGAGGAAGACCGCGCTCACCGCGAGCACCGCGCCGGAGAAAGCGCCGGAGTCGATGACCGTCTCCGCGTCGAGGGCCATCAACGTTCCGTCGCGCTTGACGCCGGTCTTGAGCTTGATGATGACCTGGGGGGCCGGCGTGCCCGCCTCCAGCTCTTCCCGGCGCGTCATGACATAGCGGACCGGGCGCCTGGTGACCTGCGCCAGCACCGCGGTGATGGGCTCGCAGAGCGCGCGGATCTTGCCGCCGAATCCGCCGCCGCACTCCACCGGGATGACCCGGATGCGGTTCTCGGGGATGCCGAGGACGTCGGCGACCTCGGAGCGCGTGTTGAACGAGCCCTGGGTGCTGGCCCACAGCGTGAGCAGCCCGTTGCGGTCCCATTCCGCCAGTACCGCGTGCGCCTCGAGATAACCCTGGTGCACCATCGGCACGCGGTAGGTCTTCTCCAGCACGTGATCGGACTCCGCGAAGCCCTTGGCGGGATCGCCGCGCTGCAGCCGAGCCTGCTGCGAGATGTTCACCGCCTTCGCGGGCGCCTCGCTCTTGGCGATGGCCACCGCGGAGTGGGCGAGCGCCTCGCTGGTGTCAGCCTCGGTGCCCGCGTCGGCCACCGGCGGCGCGCCGGGCTGCATGGCCTTGAGCGGGTCGATCGAGGCAGGGAGCACCTGGTAGTCGACCTTGATGAGGTCGAGCGCCTCCTCGGCGATGGCCAGCTCGTCGGCGGCGACCGCGGCCACCGGCTGGCCCATGAACACCGCGCGGTCGATAGCGAGGACGGCATGGGCGCGCGTCGGCGCCTTCTTCTTCAGGTGCGGGATGTCCTTGGCGGTGAGGACCGCGCGGACGCCGGGCAGCGCCTTGGCCGCGCTGGTGTCGATCGAGACGATCTTCGCGTGCGCGTGCGGGCTGCGGAGCAGCTTGGCGTGCAGCAGACCCTTGGCCGGGATGTCGGCCACGTACTGCACCCGGCCGGTGACCTTCTCGGGGCCGTCCGGCCGCGGAATCGACACGCCCACTCCCTTGACGTCGCGCGTGGTCTTCATCGTGCTCATCGAGCGCTCCTCTGCGGGGCGAGCGCGTCCGCCGCCTCGCTGATAGCGGTCACCATCTTGGTGTAGCCGGTGCAGCGGCAGAGATTGCCGGCGATGCCGTAGCGGATCTCCTCCTCGGAGGGGCGCGGGTTCTCCTCGAGCAGCGCGGCCGCCGCCATCAGCACGCCCGGGATGCAGAAGCCGCACTGGGGCACCCCGTGCCGGACGAACGCGTCCTGCAGCGGGTGCAGGGTGGAGTCCGCGGATGCCAGGCCCTCGATGGTGCGGATCTTCCGGCCGCGCGCTTGCATGGCAAGCATCAGGCAGCTCGCCACCACCTTCCCGTCCACGTGCACGGTGCAGGCGCCGCAATCGCCGGTGCCGCAGCCTTCCTTGGGACCGGTGAGCCCGATGTCCTCGCGCAGGGCGTCGAGGAGGGTGATGTATGGCTGGACGAGCACCTCGACCGGCTCGCCGTTCACGGTGCAGCTCAGGACTTGTTTGGCCACGGGGATCTGCCTCCGGATCAGGCGCTCGCGCGCTGGAGCGCGGTCGTGAGCGTGCGACGGGTGAGGACGCGGACCAGGTGCTTGCGGAACTCGACGGAGCCGCGCTGGTCGCTGATGGGCTTGGCCGCCTCGATCGCGAGGGTCGCGGCCCGCTCGATGGCCTCGGGCGTCACCGCCTGGCCTTCGAGTGACCGCTCGGCCGCGGTGGCGCGCACCGGGGTGGGCGCCACCGACGCGAGCGCGATGCGCGCCTTGGTGCAGCGGCCGTTGGCCAGTGTGAGCTGCGAGGCCACCCCGACCACCGCGATGTCGAGCTCACGCCGCGGGGTGTGCCGGAGATACTGCCCGCCGCTGTGGGCATCCGGCGCGGGGACGACCAGGTCGACCAGCAGCTCGTTGGGCGCGAGCACCGTCTGGCGCACCCCGGTGAAGAAGTCGGCCATCGGGACGTGGCGCTCGCCGCCCGGCCCCGCGATGACGGCTTGGGCCTCCAGCGCCACCAGCGGCGGGGCCATGTCGGCCGACGGCGCCGCGTTGCAGAGGTTGCCGCCAACGGTGGCCAGGTTGCGGACCTGCAGCGAGCCGACCATGGCCGCGCTCTCCGCGATCGAGAGATAGGCCCCGCGGATCGCCGGGCTCACCTCCAGCTCGCGCGCGGTGACGGCGGCGCCGATGCGCAGGCCGTTGCCGTTCCGGACCTGGCGAACCCGGGCGATGCCGGAGAGATCCACCACCAGGGCCGGCTTCAGCACCCCGTTCTTCATCTGAGGCAGCAGGTCGGTGCCCCCCGCCAGCAGCTTGGCCTGCGCTCCCCGCTCGGCGAGGATCTTCAGGCAGTCGTCGAGGCTATTCGGCAGAACGAGATCGAATCGTCGCATGTTGTCTCCCGGGTTGGCGCGCGCTCGCATGATACACCGAGTCGCCGCGGGGCCGCCGGCGAGTGTACCACGTTGACTATGCTCTACTGAGCCTGTATGCTCCCCAGCGCATAATGGCTCGATTCTTGGCGCTCCTCTGGCTGGTGACCGGCGGTCTGCTACTCCCGCTGGGAGAGGCGGCCCTTGCCCAATCGAACATCGTCATTCTCTCCACCACCACGAGCACCCAGGACTCGGGGCTGCTCGACGTGCTCGTGCCCATGTTCGAGAAGAAGACCGGGCTGACCGTCAAAACCATCTCGGTGGGGACGGGGCAGGCGCTGGCCCTGGCTGCTCGCGGCGAGGCGGACGTGACGCTGGCCCACGCGGCCAGCCTCGAGAAGAAGTACGTCGACGAGGGCAAGATGTCCAATCGCCGCCTCGTGATGTACAACGACTTCGTCATCATCGGCCCTCCGGACGATCCGGCCAAGATCAAGGGACTGCCCAAGGCGCTGGACGCGCTCAAGCGCATCGCGGAGAGCCAGGCGCGCTTCGTCTCTCGGGGCGACAAGTCGGGCACCCACACCCTCGAGCTGGCCCTGTGGAAGCAGGCGGGCTTCGTGCCGACCGGGGCCTGGTACATCGAATCCGGCCAGGGCATGGGGCAGACGCTCGGTATCGCCAACGACCGCCGGGCCTATACCCTCACCGACCGCGGCACTTTCCTGGCTTTCCAGAAGCGCGTGGACCTGCCGATCCTCGTCGAGAGGGATCGCCCGCTGCTCAACATCTACTCGGTGATGGAGGTGAATCCGGCCAACGGCCCGCGCGTAAACGCCAAGGGCGGCAAAGCTTTCGCCGACTTCATGCTGGCCCCCGAGGCGCAGGCCATCATCAAGACCTTCGGGGTGGACAAGTACGGCCAGCCGCTCTTCGTCCCGGTGGCCGGCAAGAAGGACGAGGATCTGTAGCCGGAAAGGAGGCGGGGGTCGTGGGCCTGATCGGGGAAGGCGTCCTCGAAGCGCTCCGGCTGCTCGTGACCGGCGACCCCGAGGTCTGGCAGATCACCCGGCTGTCGCTCCAGGTCTCGGCGTGCGCCACGCTCCTCTCGCTGCTCGTCGGCGTCCCGCTGGGCGCCCTGCTCGCCCTGTCCCGCTTCCCCGGGCGCGCCTTCGTGGTCAGCCTGGTCAACACCGGCATGGGCCTGCCTCCGGTGGTGGTCGGGCTCTTCGTCACGATCCTCCTCTGGCGCAACGGCGCGCTCGGCTTCTTCGAGCTGCTCTACACGCCCACCGCCATCGTGACCGGTCAGTTCGTGATCGCAGCCCCGATCGTGACCGGGCTCACCCTGGCCGCCGTGCAGCAGGTGCCGGAGGCGTTCCGGCTCCAGATGCTCGGGCTGGGCGCCTCCCGGCCGCAGATGATCTGGGTGCTCCTCAAGGAAGCGCGGCTGCCGATGCTGGCGGCGGTGATGGCGGGCTTCGGCGGCGTCATCTCCGAGGTGGGCGCCTCCATGATGCTGGGCGGCAACATCCGCGGCTCCACCCGCGTGCTGACCACCGCCACCGTGCTGGAGACGGGCAAGGGCAATTTCGACATCGCCATCGCGCTGTCGGTGATCCTGCTGCTGATCACCTTCCTGGTGAACTGGGCGCTGAGCTTCATCCAGCAGCGCCGGCGGGCCTGAGGCCGCCCGCGCGCGAGCCGGCACCGACAAACCGTTTGATCGAGCTGTTCCGTCGCGACCAGAATCGCGCCGATGCGGCACAGATCGGCGGTGGCGGCGACGGTTGTGGGCGCAGGGGCCGGAGTCCTCGGGGGGCTGATCGGCCTCGGGGGCGCGGAGTTCCGGCTCCCTCTGCTCGTGGGCTTCTTCGCGAGTCCTCTGAGGCGCGCGATCGGGTTGAACCTCGGCGTGAGCTTGTTCACGGTCGTGGCGGCCCTCGCCGCCCGGCTCGGTACCGGCTCCGCGACGGTGCCCGCGCCGGCGCACCTCATGGCGGCCCTCATGGGCGGAGGTGTGATGGGCGCCTACGTGGGCGCATCGTGGCTGATCGGCGCGTCGAGCGGCCGCCTCTGGCGCGGGGTACGTGGCCTGCTGGCCCTGATCGGGGCGCTGCTGCTCATCGAAGCATTCGTGCCCTGGCGGTCGGCGGGCCTGATCACTTCTCCCCTCGCTCAGGCGTCGGTGGGCGTGATGGCTGGCATGCTGATCGGCGTCGTCAGCAGCCTCCTCGGTGTCGCCGGCGGCGAGCTCATCATCCCGACGCTGGTGTACGCGTTCGGGGTGGACATCAAGGCGGCAGGGACCGCGAGCCTGGCCATCAGTCTTCCCACGGTCGTGATGGGATTGTGGCGTCAGGGGTCCTTCGGCCTTCGGCCGACGGCGGACGAGCTCACCCGGCTCGTGCTGCCGATGAGCGCGAGCTCCATCGTCGGGGCCGTGGTCGGGGCCATGCTGGTCGCGTTCGTTCCGGGGTCGTCCTTGAAGGGCGTGCTCGGTCTCGTGATCGTCTGGTCGGCGGTCCGGCTCCGGGCCCATGCCCCGGCGGCCGGCTGATGGCGTGAGCTCAGCGAGCGGGGCGCCGCCCCCGCGACCGGATCTGCCTTGCCGCCCGGCGCGGCGCGCCCCGGCCACCGCGCCCGCGCGCGGCGACCTCCTCGGGCGTGGGCCCGCTGGGCCCGAGCGCGTCGTCGATGCGGTCTCGCAGAGCGCGCAGGCGCTCGAGCAAGAGATGGCCGGTCTCGGTCAGCTCCATGCCCCGGGCGGCCCCGCGTCCCGGCCGGTTGCGCGCGATCGGGGTCCGGAGCGCGCTCTCGGCCCGTCGGAGGTAGCCCCACGCGTGACGATAAGACCAGCCGATCTCCCGGACCGCCTGCGCCAGCGAGCCGTGCTGAACGATGCCCCCCAGGAGACGAAGGCCTCCGTCGCCGATCATGAACTCACCACCCAGCTCGAGCCAGACCTTCGTCTTCACCTGGGCTGCGATTATGCTCTCCTGAGCACTTTGAAGTGTCGCGACAGGCTGAGTAGCATGAGACGGCTGCCGCGGGGTTCCGTCCTTTTTCGCGGGTCGGTTTCGCATGGCGGTCAGCGGCTCAACAGTAGCACGTCCGAGCTCGAGTGAAGGAGGCTGGCGTGAGGTGGCTCATGCGGAGCGGCGCCGTCGCGGTCGCGCTGGTCCTGCTGACTGCCGCTGGTGCCGGCGCGCAGGAAGTGACCGTGTCGGTGGCGGTGAGTCTGAAGGAGGCGGTGGAGGAGCTGGGCCGCGGCTTCATGGCCGCGCGGCCGGGTGTCTCGCTGCGCTACAACTTCGGCGCGTCGGGTGATCTCCAGAAGCAGATCGAGGCGGGGGCGCCAATCGATCTCTTCCTCTCGGCCGCTCAGCGGCAGATGGACGAGCTGGAGAAGCGAAATCTCGTCGTGGCCGGCAGCCGCCGCGCCTTCGCCCGCAACGCGCTCACCGTGATCAAGCCCGCCGACTCGCGGATCGACATCGCGAAGCCGATCGATCTGCTGGAACCGCGGGTGGGCCGCATCGTCATCGGCAGCCCCAAGACGGTGCCCGCGGGGCAGTACGCCGAGGAGAGCCTGCGGGTGCTGGGCCTCTGGGAGCGGCTTCAGCCCAAGCTCGTCTTTTCCGAGAACGTGCGCCAGGCCCTCGACTACGTGGCGCGCGGAGAGGTCGATGCCGGCTTCGTCTACACCACCGACGCCGCCTTGCGCGCGCAGGGCGTGAAGGAGGCCTTCCGCCCGCCCGAGGACAGCTACCGCCCGGTCGTGTATCCGGGCGCGGTGGTGGCGGCCTCCAAGCAGCCGGCCCTCGCCCAGGCCTTCCTGGATCTGCTGAACAGCCCGCAGGGCCGGACCGTGCTGAGCCGCTTCGGCTTCCAGCCGCCGCCGGCCGGCGCACGCTGATTCCGCCCGGCGTTCCGGCGCTCGCGGCATCCGGGCGTGGCATACTACCCGGGCACCGAGGAGACCCATCGTGAGCCCGGACAGCATTTCCGCCCTCCGGCTGTCGCTCCAGGTGGCGGTGGCGGCCACGGCGCTCAACGCGCTCGTCGGCATTCCCATCGCCTACCTGCTGGCGCGCCGGCGCTTCTGGGGCAAAAGCGCCGTGGACCTGCTGGTGACGCTGCCGCTGATCCTGCCGCCCACCGTGGTCGGCTACTACCTGATCGTGCTGCTGGGCCGGCGCGGCGTGCTGGGCGCGCCGCTCTACGAGCTGACCGGGTGGACGGTGGCCTTCACCTGGTACGCGGCGGTCATCGCGGCCACCGTGATGGCGCTGCCGCTCCTGGTCCGCACGGTGCGCGCTGCCATCGAGTCGGTGGACCGCGATCTGGAGCGCGCGGCCTACACCCTCGGCCGCTCCGAGCTGCGCACCGCGCTCGAGGTCACCCTGCCCCTGGCGCGGAACGGGATCCTGGCCGGGCTGGTGCTGGCCTTCGCGCGCGCGCTGGGCGAGTTCGGCGCGACCCTGATGCTGGCCGGCAATATTCCGGGCCGCACCGCCACCGTGCCGCTCTCCATCTACACCGCGGTGCAGACCGGTGAGAGCGGCGAGGCGCTCGGCCTGGTCGCGGTGCTCACCCTGCTCTCCTGCCTCGTGCTGGTCGCGGCCAACCAGCTGGGGCCGCGCACGGTATGAGCCGTCTCGAGATCGGCGTCCGCAAATCGTGGCCGGGCTTCACTCTGGACGTCGAGTGGCAGGCCGGCGACGGCGTCGCCGTGCTCTTCGGCCCGTCGGGCTCCGGCAAGACCCTGACGCTCCAGTGCCTGGCCGGGCTCGTGCGCCCCGATGCGGGCCGCATCGTGGTGGACGGGCAGGTCCTCTTCGATGCCGCGGCCGCGATCGACGTGCCCCCCCAGCGGCGGCGGGTCGGCTACGTCTTCCAGGGCTACGCGCTGTTCCCGCATCTCACCGTCCGCCAGAACGTGGGGTTCGGCCTGCGCGACCGGGCCCGCGCCGAGCGCCGCCGTCGAGTGGCCGACGTGCTCGGGCGGCTCTCGCTCGAGACCCATGCCGACCGATACCCGCGAGAGCTGTCGGGCGGGCAGCGCCAGCGCGTCGCGCTCGGGCGCGCGCTCGCCACCGACCCCGCGCTCCTCCTGCTGGACGAGCCGCTATCGGCGCTGGATCTGCCGCTGCGCCAGGCGCTCCGGGACGAGCTGCGTACCATCCTCGCCGGCTGGGGGATGCTGGCGGTACTGGTCACCCACGACCTCACCGAGGCCTACCGGCTGGGCGATCGCATCGTGGTCTACGAGGAGGGCCGCGTGATCCAGGCGGCGCCGCGCTCCGAGCTCCTCTGGCAGCCGTCCTCGGGCAACGTGGCCCGCATCATGGGCCTGCGCAACCTCCTCCAGGGGGTCGTGCTCAAGGCCACGCCGGAGCGCATCCAGTTCCGCTGGCGCGGCCAGACCCTCGAGGCGGTCAACTCGCCGACGCACTCGTACCTGCCTGCGCCGGAGAGCCCGCTCGGCTTCTTCATCCGCCCGGAGTACGTGCGGCTGATCCGCAAGGACCGCGATCGGGTGGACTCCGCGCATCACATGAACCTCATGTCAGGGACGATCGTCCACGAAGTCGATTTCGGCGCCACCTGGACGCTCCACTTCCGCCTCGACGAGCCCGGGTCTCCGGCGCAGGGTGAGTACGACCTGGAAGTCGAGGTTCCACGGCTCGTCTACGAGATCCTCGAGATCGACCGCGACCGGCACTGGCGCTTCTCGCTCCATCGCGGCTCGATCCACGTCCTGCCGTCCGCGTGATGGGGGCCGCGCCGGTTGTCGCGCTGCGCGGCATCCAGGTCTCCCGCGCCGGCCGCACCGTGCTGGAGATCGCCGAGCTGGCCGTGGACGCCGGCCAGGTCCTGGCGGTCATCGGCCCCAACGGGGCGGGCAAGTCCACCCTGCTCCGCGTGATGGGCCTGCTCGAGGCGCCAACGGCGGGGAGCGTCACGTTCAAAGGCGAGCCGGTCAGCCTCGCGGGCGGCCTCGCGGTCCGCCGGCGCATGGCGACCGTCTTCCAGGAGCCGCTGCTCACCGATGCCACCGTCCGCGACAACGTGGCGCTGGGGCTGCGCTTCCGCGCGGTGGACAGCCCGTGCGCGGCCCCGCGCGTGGAGGTGTGGCTCGAGCGGCTCGGCATCGCCCACCTGGCCAGCCGCCAGGCCCGCACGCTCTCGGGGGGAGAGGCGCAGCGCACCGCGCTTGCCCGGGCCCTCGTGCTCGAGCCGGAGCTGCTCCTGCTGGACGAGCCGTTCTCGGCCCTCGACCAGCCGACCCGGGAGGCGCTCCTCGACGACTTCGGCCGCATCCTGCGCCAGGAGCGCACGACCACCGTGCTGGTCACCCACGATCGGGCCGAGGCGATGGCGCTGGGGGACCGGGTGGGTGTGCTCATGGACGGCCGGCTCGCCCAGGTCGACGAGGCGGCCCAGGTCTTCCGGGCGCCGGCTTCGGAGGATGTGGCCCGCTTCGTGGGCGTGGAGACCATCCTCGATGGGCAGGTCGTCGAGTGGACCAGGGATCTCACCCTCGTTGACGTCGGGGGACAGGTGGTCGAGGTGGCGCAGCGGGCCGAGCCGGGCGAGCGGGTCCGCCTCTGCGTGAGACCCGAGGACGTCACGGTCTTCCCCGGCGGGCCGAAGCCCGGCGGCTCGCGAGACTTCAACCGGCTCGGCGGGCGCGTGCAGCGCCTCGTGCCCAGCGGGGCCCACGCGCGTGTCATCATTGACTGCGGGTTCCCCCTGGTCGCCCTCGTGACGCAGCGCTCCGTGGAGGAGCTGGGCTTCGCCCCGGGCACGCTCGTGACCGCGCATTTCAAGGCGACGGCGCCCCATCTGCTGCGCCACGCGAAGCCTTGACATGCTGAAGAGCCGGGGAGTATAACCCGGCTATCGAAGCTGGCTGGGGCAGGGTCCTGAGGAGTGGGAAGCTTCGCAAGCCCGGAGCAGCATCGTCAAGCCCGGAGCAGCATCGTTAAGGAGGTCCGCATGCCCGACACGGAAGCCTTCATCCAGCGGCTCACCACCGAAAATCACGACTTCCGCAAGCTCCGCGAGGAGCATCAACGATACGAGCAAGAGCTGGTCGATCTGAACGGCCGCGGCTTCCTGTCCCCCGATCAGCAGTGGCGCGTCAGCGAGCTGAAGAAGCTCAAGCTGATCGCGAAGGACCGGATGGAGACCCTCCTCCGGCAGGCGCGCGCCGCGACGCACGCCTGAGTCGGGTCCCGTACCCGACCGATGTCCCCGCCGCGGGAGATGGATGGGTTCCGCGGCCTCTCTCACCTGACCCCCTCGGGTGAGGCGCGAATGGTGGACGTCTCCGCCAAGTCGGAGACCGTCCGGGAGGCGACCGCCCGCGTCACCCTCAGGATGAAGGCGTCCACCCTGGCCGCGGTGCGCGCGGGCCAGCTCGCCAAGGGCGACGTGCTCGGGGTGGCCCGGACCGCCGGCATCATGGCGGCCAAGCGCACACCCGAGCTGATCCCGCTCTGCCACCCGCTGCGGATCACGGGGGTGGACGTGGAGTTCGCGCTGGATCCGCGCCGCTCCACCATCACGGTGCACGCGCGCGTGCGGACGGTGGACAAGACCGGCGTGGAGATGGAAGCGCTGACCGCGGCGGCGGTGGCGGGCCTCACCGTGTACGATATGGTGAAGGCGGTGGACAAGGGGGTCGTCCTCACCGACCTGTCCCTCACGGAAAAGTCGGGCGGCAAATCGGGTGACTGGAAGAGGGGCACTGGCTTGGCGAAGCGCAGTGGCTTGGCGAGGCGCACGGGCTCGGCGAGGCGCAGCCGCAGGCGAGCCGAGCGGATACAAGAGTAATAGCGGGACGAGCTACGACGACGCGCCTGACACGACGATGACGACCACCGCCATCATCTACTCGGACGATTGGCGCCACTTCGACTACGGGCGCGAGCACCCGCTCCGCATGGAGCGGCTCGGGCTCACGTGGCGGCTCATGGAGGCCTATCACCTCACCGCGCTGCCACGCGCCAAGGTGCTCGCGCCCGAGGCCGCCCAGCTCGAGCAGCTCGCCCGCTTCCACACCCGTGAGTACCTCGAGATCCTGCGCGCGGCGAGCGCGGGGGACTGGGTGCCGCACGCCGCCCGCTACGGGCTCGGCCCGGGCGACAACCCGATCTTCCCCGGGCTGTGGGAGGCCGCCCAGCTCGCCGCGGGCGGCTCGCTCCTGGCCGCCGGCCTCGTGGCCGACGGCGAGGTCGACCGCGCCTTCCACTTCGCGGGCGGTCTCCACCACGCCATGCCCGGCCGCGCCTCCGGCTTCTGCTACGTCAACGACCCGGTGCTCGCGATCATGCGGCTCCGTGAGCGCGGCTTCCGGGTGGCCTACGTCGACATCGACGCCCACCACGGCGACGGGGTCCAGGCCGCGTTCTACGCGGATCCCGACGTGCTCACGATCTCCACCCACGAGCGCGGGGACCGGCTCTTCCCGGGCACGGGCTTCGTGGTGGAGATGGGCGAGGGGGACGGCTTCGGCTTCGCGGTGAACGTGCCGCTGCAGCCGCTGACCGACGACGCGGTCTACCACGAGGCGTTCGAGGCCGTGGTGCCGCCCCTCGTCACCGCCTTCAGGCCCGACGTGCTGGTGATCCAGCTCGGCATCGACTCGCACCGCACCGATCCGCTGACCCACCTGAGCCTGACCGTGCAGGGATTCACTCGAGCAGTCCGGCGGCTGCTCCCGCTGGCCCCGCGAGTCGTCGCCCTGGGCGGCGGGGGCTACGACCTCACGAACGTGGCGCGGGCCTGGACATCGGCGTGGGCGGCCATGAACGACGTGGAGCTGCGGGAGGCGCTGCCGCGCGAGTGCCACAAGGACATGCAGCGGCTCGGGCTGGCGACGCTCACGCTGAGCGATCCGCCCGAGAGCCTGCCCGCCGACACGCGCCACTGGGCGGAGGAGTACGCGCGTCGGCAGGTGGGCGAGATCCAGTCCAAGATCTTCCCGCGGCACGGGCTGTAGCACCGGGTGAGCGTGGAGGCGACTACGGAAGGTTCGCCCGCGCCGCCGCCGGCCGCGGAGGTTGTCGGCGCCGGTGGCCCTCCGGATGGGACCGCGATCCGGGTCCCCCTGAAGGTCAAGCTGAGCCTGCTCATCACCGGGCTGGTGGTGCTGACGGTGGTCCTGGTCGGGCTCTTCCTCCTGCGTCAGCAGCAGCAGAGCCTCACCGCGGAGATGACCAAGCGCGGGCTCACCATGGCCGAGAACTTCGCGGCGGGCGCCAAGACCCCGTTGCTCACCAACGACGAGCTGACCCTCGGCGTGCTGGTCACCGACGCCATGAAGGACCCGGACGTGGCCTACGTGATCGTCTCCGATCAGGACGGCAACGTGCTCGCCCGCTCCGACGCCCGGGCGGTGAAGACCGCGGTGGTGCGGCCCAAGGAGCTGCAGCCGCTCAAGAACCGGCTCCTCATCCAGACCTACAAGACCCCGCAGGGCCGCATCATCGACTTCGCGGTGCCGCTGGTCTACAGCGGGGTCCCGGTAGGCGCCCTCTACCTGGGCTTCAGCGAGGAGGCCATCACCGACGCCCTGGCGAGCGCGCGCAACCAGGCCCTGTTGATCACGCTGTTGATGGTCCTGGCCGGCCTCGGGGGCGCGGTGGGGCTGGCCGCGCTGCTCTCGCGCCCGATCTTCCGCCTCGTGCGGGCCACCGGCGCCATCGCGGCGGGGAACTTCAATATCTCGCTGCCGGTGGCCTCGCGCGACGAGCTGGGCGTGCTGACCGAGTCCTTCAACCGCATGGCGCGGAGCCTGCGCGAGAAGGAGATGATCAAGCGCGCGTTCACGCGCTACGTGGCCCGCGAGGTGGTCGAGGAGATCCTCAAGAACCCCGAGAGCATGGCGCTGACCGGCGAGCGGCGGCAGGTGACGGTGCTCTTCTGCGACGTGCGCGGCTTCACGCCCATGTCGGAGCGCATGAGCCCCGAAGACGTGGTGCTGCTCCTCAATGATTTCTACAACCTCATGATCGAGACCACCTTCAAGCACGACGGCACGCTGGACAAGTTCCTGGGCGACGCGGTGATGGCCGTCTTCGGCGCCCCGATCGCCCACCCCGACCATTCCGCGCGCGCCATCCGGACCGCGCTCGCCATGCAGGAAGGCATCGCCGGGCTGAACGAGCGGCGGGCCCAGCAGGGCAAGGAGCCCATCGCGGTCGGCATCGGGGTCAGCGCGGGGGAGGCCGTCGCGGGCACCGTCGGCACCGAGGACCGGATGGAGTACACCGTCATCGGCGACAGCGTCAACCTGGCCGCCCGCCTCGAGTCCAACGCCAAGCCTCACCAGATCCTGATCAGCCACCGCACCTACGAGCGGGTGCGCGACCTGGTCGAGGCGCGCCCGCTCGGGCGCATCCGCGTCAAGGGCAAGGAAGAGGAGGTCGAGGTCTACGAGGTCCTCGGGCTGGCGCCGGTAGTTTGATCCGGTTCTCCACCACCGTCGCGTAGGATAAGGGGGTGGTGCAATCGACCCCGCGGAGACGGGCGCTGGTGCTGGCCGGCGCGGCCCTCTGCCTCGGGGCCTGCGCGTCCCTGTCCCCCGCGCCCGAGCCCGGGGCGGGCCCCGCGCCCGCCCGGCCCGGGCCCCGCCCCGCCGCCTACCAGTCCGAGGACTTCATCGTCACCTTCGCCCAGCCCGGTGACACGCCCGAAGGGCTCGCGACCCGCTATCTCGGCGGCGCGGACAAGGCGTGGATGATCGAAGACTACACCGGCCTGCGCGCCTTCTCGCCCGGGCAGGAGGTCGTCATTCCGCGGCGGCCGTGGAACCCCGCCGGCGTGACGCCGGGCGGCTACCAGATCGTGCCGGTCCTCACCTATCACAACCTCGCCGAGCAGGCCAAGGGCCGGCTCGTGCTGGCCGCGGCCAGCTTCCGCGAGCAGATGCGCTATCTGAAGACCAGCGGCTACCGCGTGGTCAGTCTCGCCGACTTCATCGAGTTCACCCGGCTCAACCGCCAGCTCCCGCAGAAGGCGGTGGTGCTCACCTTCGACGACGGCTACCGCGCGTTCAAGGACCTCGCCCATCCCGTCCTCAAGGAGCTGGGCTTCACCGCCACGCTCTTCATCTACACCGACTGGGTGGGGGCGGGCCGGGGCGCTCTGGCCTGGAGCGACCTGCGTGAGCTGGCCGCCGAGGGCTTCGACATCCAGGCCCACACCAAGACGCACGCCGACCTCCGCCGCGCCCTGGGCGAGACCGAGGCCCAGTACGCGCGCCGGATGCAGGCGGAGCTCGAGCAGCCGCAAGAGCTGTTCAACAAGAACCTCGGCCGGCGCAGCCGGGTCCTGGCCTATCCCTACGGACGCTGGGAGGAGGGCTTGCTGCCGAAGGTGAGGGAGTACGGCTACGTCGCCGCCTTCTCGGTGCGCCGGCAGGGCAATGCCTCGTTCGTGAGGCCCCTGGCCGGGCACCGGAGCCAGATCTACTCCGAGATGACGCTCGACGACTTCGTCAAGAACCTGAACGTCTTCCAGGAGGAAAATCTCCGGTGAGGCCGGCCGCTCGCGGCGTGCTCGCGGCGGCGGCGCTCGGCCTCGCGCTCGGCGGCTGCGCGGCGCTGACCGGAGTGCGGGAGCCCGGAGCGGGGCCCGCCCCCATCGCGCGCGATCCGCTCGCGGCCCGCCACCGCCAGCAGGCCGAGGCGCTCGAGCGCGACGGCCAGCTCCGGCGCGCCGCCGAGGAATGGAAGATCGTGCTGGCCATCACGCCCAACGATGCGGGGGCCCGTGAAACGCTCCGCGCGCTGCAGGCGCGGATCGACCGGACGGTGGCGGAGCGCGTCGACGAAGGGCGCAAGGCCCTCGCCCGCGGCGTGCAGCTCGAGGCCCGCCGGAAGTTCCTGGCCGCGCTCGCGCTGGACCCGTCGAGCCGTGCCGCCTTCGACGCGCTCCAGAGCGACACACGCGACGTGGAGTTCATCACCCACACCGTGCGGGCGGGCGACACCCTGTCGGCCCTGGCCCAGCGCTACTACGGCGACCGGTCGCGGTCGGAAGTGATCTGGGAGACCAATCAGCTCCCGCCCAGTCCGCGTCTGGCCCCGGGCACCACGCTCAAGATCCCCGAGATCCCGGGCGTGCCGTTCGTGCACCCGGAGGCGCGCCGGCCCACGCCCGTGGTGGCGGCGGTGCCCACCCCGGACGTGCCGCGTCCCGGGCCCGCGCCGGGCCCCCCGACCACGACGCCGGGTGCGCCGCACAAGGAGGAGTACACCTCCGAGGTGAACCCGCTGCTCGCGGAGGCGCGCGAGGCTCTCGAGCGCAGCGACTATCCCGACGCTCTCGGCAGCGTTGACAAGTATCTGGCCGGCAAGCCGGGCGACCGCGAAGGGCTGACGGTCAAGAAGCAGGCGCTCTACGGCCAGGCCAAGAGCCAGATGGAGGCGCGCCGGTACGGCGAGTCCATCCAGAGCCTGACCATGCTGACGAAGCTCCAGCCCGACTACGAGGACGCGGCGGCCCTGATCAAGCAGGCGCGCGTGCGGATGGTCGAGCAGCACTACACGCAGGGCGTGCGGTTCTACCGGGAGGAGAAGCTGAAGGAGGCCATCGCGGAGTGGCGCGTGGTGCTCGAGATGGAGCCCGCCCACGCCAACGCCCGCCGCAACATCGATCAGGCCGAGAAGCTCCTGCGCGGCCTCGAGCAGCGCATGAAGAAATAGAGGACAAGGAGGACTTCGCGATGAATGCACGCATGCGTTCCATGGCGGCCGTGCTGCCGCTCGTGTCGCTCACCCTGTTGCTCACCGGCTGTCCCAAGCGTCCCGCGATGCCCGCGGCCAGCGCGCCTCCGCCGGTGCCGTCCGCCGCAGTCGCCCCGCCCACCCCCTCGGCGCCCGCGCCGG
>Ga0187892_10002585_pt1 | contig 35560 bp, 33 predicted proteins | sample MA1701073metaG_FD_139345 | JGI IMG/M metagenome (GOLD analysis project Ga0187892, IMG submission 139345) | Bio-ooze microbial communities from a basaltic lava cave in the Kipuka Kanohina Cave System on the Island of Hawaii, USA - MA170107-3 metaG ... | reverse complement strand
CCGCCGGGGAGCCCACCGAGTACTGCGCGCAGTTTCTATTAGTCGAATACGGCTGGCAGCGAGCAAGCTCAGCGACGAGGGACCGTCGCAGGGCTGGGGCGAACAAGAATGTTCGCGCTCCAAAAAGACTTCGCGATCCTAGGACAGGCAACTCTTCGGCCTACTTGACCAGAACGCCGCGAGTCGCCAAATACGTCTGGCCGAACATGTCCGTCGTGCGGACGTGGAGCGGAACCATGCCCTTCGGCGGATTTGGCGGAAGGACTCCGCTCCAGATGTGGGGCGATTCCATAGGCGCGGGCGACGGCCGAAAGGGAAGCTTCAATTCCCGGTCCCGTTCGAACGCCTTTGCAAACCCAGGATCGACCTTGGAAACCTTGCGCATCGGCGTCCAATTCCCGCTCCCGAACCGCATCTCTACCTTCGAGCGCTCGCTTCCCCCGAAGACGTTCACGAGCACCTCGGTCCGGGCGGCTTCTTCGCTCGAAACTTCGTTCGGCGCGTAAATCTCCATCTGATACGTCGCAGGGCGGCGCGCGGCGCGAAACTCGATTCCATACTGGTTCCCGTCGAACGAAAAGACGGCGTAGCCGTTCGGCGTCCCACAGCGCATAGTGGTGTGCGGAATGCCGTTCTCGTCCGGAGCGCCGGACCACCAGGAGCCGCAGGCGGTCACATTGATGAGGTGATGGTGCGGCTTCGGGCCGCGCCAGCCGTCCGCTTCCTTCAGGAATTGGTGCTGCTGGAAGTGCGTGTGCGCCGAAACGGACAGCGTATAGGGGCGCTTTTCGATCAGCCGGTACAAGTCCTGCCGGTCCTCGCATCCGGTGAGCGGGATGTGCATCGTGAGCACGATGAGCTTGTCATCGGGAATGGACTGAAGGTCGCGCGCGAGCCACTCGAGCTGCTCCTTTCCGAACGCGCCCTTGTATCCTCCGCGCTTGGTTTCGGCGTTGATCTGCCAGAAGACGTTGTCCAGCACCACGAAGTGCACCGGCCCGTGGTCGAACGAGTAGTAGTTCGGGCCGAACCAACGCTCCCACGTTTCGTCCGAGTGGCCGTCGTGCTGCGCGTCGAAGTTGATGTCGTGGTTGCCCAGCACGTTGTACCAAGGGATACCGATCAGCGCGATCGTCCTCACGAGGGGATCGAACACGGAAAGGTCGTCGAACACGATGTCGCCGAGGGTCACTCCGAAGCGCGCGTCGGTCCGCCCGATGAGCGGCTCGACGACGTCGCGGCGGATGTACTCGACCTCGCGCACGTCTCTGGGCTGCGTATCCCCGAAAAAGAGCGCGGTGAACTTGCCGGGCTCCTTCTGAGGAACGAGCGCGAAGTCGATCGACGCCGGCAACGGTCCGGTAGGCTCGACGGTCGGGAACTTCATCTTCGGCGAGCCGTTTGGCTTGTGCACGTAGTAGAACTTCGGAAGCATGTTCTCGTCCACGGGGGTCATCCAGCCTCGAGGCTTAACGACGAAGTAGATCGTGTCCTCGTCCTTTTCCAGGGGAATCTCCCACTTACCGTTCCTGTCCGTGGACACGACCCAATGCTGGTCGGAAACCTTGACTCCCGCCAGCCCCCGCTCTCCCGGATCGCGCTTTCCGTTCCCGTTCGCATCGTGAAACACGAATCCGGAAGCGACGGGCTGTCGCTGGGCGACATGGCCGTCTGCTCGCCTTGCCGGCAACAGGGCTGTAATTGCCAGCAACAGAGCTAGCAGATAAACGGCCGGAGCAGGCCTTCTTCGGCTCATAAGTCAAGGGACGTTACCCAATCCCCCCAGGCCGCGCCGGCGGCAGGGTACGCAACCCTGGGCCGATTCCGAGTGTAAACTCATTGGAACGGGGCCTCTATTCGGAGGTCGAAGGATGCTTACGGTCTACATTATCGCGGCCATCGCCGGTGGCGGGCTTATCCTGCTGAGTCTCTTGGGCGCGGGACACGGCCACGATGGGGACGTGCACGCCGAAGGGGACTTCGACACCCATGTGGAAGCGGACGCGGACGTACATGTGGAAGCCGACGCGGACGTACACGTGGAGGCCGACGCGGACGTTCACGCGGACGCGGACTCCCACTTCGACTCGCACGCGGGCCACGGCCACGATGCCGGCGGCCACGTCGGCCCCTGGATCCCGTTCTTCAGCCTGCGGTTTTGGACTTACTTTATCGGGGTCTTCGGGATCGTCGGGCTGCTTTTGAGCTTCCTTACGCCCATCGGCGAGCCCGCGACGGCCGCGCTTTCGGGCGGCACCGGATTCCTCTGCGGCCTGGCAGTCTCCGCGCTCATGTTCCTGCTCCGGCGCAGCGAGGCCGACAGCACCGCTCGCGAGCACGACCTGCTTGGCAAGATGGCCAGAGTCACCGTCGCGATCCGCGACCAGCAGGTCGGCAGGGTGCGGTGCGAGGTAAAAGGAGAAATCTTGGACATCTTGGCGAGGTCCGAAGAGCCGCTCGCGCTTGAGGCGGGCCAGGAAGTCGTGATCGTGGGCGTGGAAAACGGCATGGCGAGCGTGGTGCCCAGGGAGGCGATCTTCGAATGAGCGGAGGAACTGCCGTCTGGGGCATCGCCCAGGTCTCGCCTGCTGGGGACCTTGGAGGGGTGATCGTGCTTGCCCTGCTCAGCGGCGCAGGCGCTCTCTTCGCGATCATGGTGATCATCGGGATCATTCGCAGCCTGTTGCACCTTTGCCCGCCGAACGAGGCACTTATCTTTTCGGGGGGTAGGCATCGGATGGCGGACGGAACCGTGCGCGGCTACAAGGTTCTGTTCGGTGGGAGAGGCTTGCGGAAGCCGGTGATCGAGCGCGTTCACCGAATGAGCCTCTCGCTTCTCGAAGTGCCGATCGCCGCCCGCGGCGCGTACTCCAAGGGCGGCGTGCCGCTGAACGTGGACGCCATCGCCAACGTGAAGATCTCCAGCGACGAGCGCGTCATCGGAAACGCCATCGAGCGCTTCCTGGGCCGCGACCCGAACGAGATTCGACGGGTGGCGAAGGAGACGCTCGAGGGACACCTGCGGGGCGTTCTCGCGCGTCTGACGCCGGAACAGGTGAACGAGGACCGTCTCAGGTTCGCAGAGGAGCTGGGAAGCGAGTCCGAATTGGACTTGATGAAGCTCGGGATCCACCTGGACACGCTGAAGATCCAGCACGTCAGCGACGACCAGCATTATTTGGATTCCATCGGGCGCGAGGCGATTGCGAACGTCATCCGCGACGCCGAGATTGCGGAAAGCGACCAGAAGAGGGAAGCCGAGCTGGCGGAAGCGGACAGCACTTCGCGCGCGAACGTCGCCAAGAACAAGGTCGAGGCGCAAATCGCGCAAATGAAGAACGAACTCCGCACGCTTCAAGCCGACCTGGAGGCCCAAGTCAAGTCGGAGGAGGAACGCACGCTCGCCGCCGCGAGGGAAGCCCGCGCGAAGGCCGAACAGGAGCTGCAGCTGATCCGATCCGAGTTGGAGGGCGTCCGGCTCCAAGCGGACGCGGTCCTGCCTGCGGAGGCGGAGCAGCGTGCGCAGGAGTTCCGGGCGCGCGGCGACGCGGCGATCGTACGAGAGCGGGGTGCGGCCGTAGCCATGAGCGTAGACGTCATGCACGAAGCCTGGAAAGAGGCCGGGTCGAGTGCGATGACCGTGTACCTGATCGACAACATCGAGCAGCTCATCGAGACAGCGGCGGAGGGCGTTGCCAAGGTTCGTGTGGACTCGGTGAACGTGATCGACAGCGGGCGCGGCCAGGTTCTGTCGTCGTTCGTAGCCAACTACCCTGCAATGCTGAAGGTGCTGTTCGACTCCGTGGCGCAGACGACCGGCATCGACATCCCGAAGGTGATCTCCACCGCCGGCTCGCTGGAGTCCGCCCCCGCGGGCGACGGCGTGAAGGGCGCGGGTAAAGCTGGAGGCAAGAAATGACCGAAGCCTTCGCAATCGCAGCGGGCGCGATCGTCGTGTTCCTGTTCTTCGGCCTGCTGAGCCTGCAGGGATCCATCTTCAATTGCGCGCCGAACGAAGTGCTCGTTTTTACCGGGAGGCGCAGGCGAATCGGGGACCGCGTCGTCGGCTACCGCGTGATCAAGGGCGGCTGGGGTTTCCGCTTGCCGCTGCTCGAGCGCGTGGACCGAATGGACCTCACGAACATGGTCATCGACCTGGTCGCCACGAACGCCTATTCGAAGGGCGGCATTCCGCTGACCGTCCAGGGCGTCGCGAACGTGAAGGTCGCGGGCCACGAGCCTCTCTTGAACAACGCCATCGAGCGGTTCCTGGGCAAGAGCCGCCAGGAGATCATGGGCATCGCCAAAGCCACGCTCGAGGGCGCGCTGCGCGGCATCCTGGCGACGATGACACCGGAGCAGGTGAACGAGGACAAGGTCGTTTTCGCGGAGCGTCTGGTTCAGGAGGTCGAGCAGGACATGACCGCGCTCGGGCTCGTCGTAGACACGCTCAAGATCCAGAGCGTTACGGACGAAGTGAAGTACCTGGACTCGATCGGGCGCTCCAAGAACGCGGAGGTCGTGTCGAAGGCGCGCATCGCTGAGGCGATCGCGCACGCGACTTCCGTGATCCGGTCCGCGGAGAACATGGAGCGCGAGACTCGCGCGCAGATCGACGCGCAGATCGCCATCGCGAAGGCGGACGCGGATAGGCGGCTGACGGAGATCAAGACCCGGCGCGCCGCGCTGGTCGCGGAAGAGATGGCGGCGGTCACGGCTGCGGTCGCGCGCGCGAAGGCGGAGCTCGAGGTCCAGAAAGCGCGGGTCGAGCAGGTCCGGCATCAGCTGGAGGCGGATGTGATCCAGCCTGCGATCGCGGGAGCGGAAGCCTCGGAGGCGGTGGCGAAGGCGGACGTCGCGGCGATCATCGAAGAGGGCCGGGCGCGAGCGGACGCGCTGCGGAAGGTGGCCGAGAGCATGCACGCCGCGGGTGCGTCGGGCAAGGACCTGCTCCTGCTGCAGAAGCTGCCGCAAATCGTGGAGGCGCTGACGAGCGTCGTGGCGGACACCCACGTGGAGAAGGTGACGATCATCGACCCAGGCGCGGGCGGCTCGGGCGAGGGCTCGCTGCCCGTGAAGGCGGTGGCGGCGTTCGAGCAGGTGAAGCAGCTGTTCGGCGTGGACGTGGCGGAGAAGCTTCGCCAGCTCGCCGGTGTGGACGGCGGGAAGCAGCGGAAGCCGGAGCAGCCCGCCTCCGGGAGCCCGGACAAGCCGCATGCGGAGCCCGCTCGGGAAGCGGCCCAGCCCCCCGCATTGGAAGGCTTGAAGCTGACGCCTTCGGACGTGCCTCCGGCGCCGCCCGCGGAGCTCGTGGAGCCTCCGCCGCTCAGCAAGCGCCAGAAGCGGCGAATGCGGCTTCGCGTACGCAAGGACGAGCCGGGCGAGCCGGAGTTCGAGGTCGAGTCGGAAGGCGGGGAAGCCGGTCGATAGGGACGGGAAGCCCGGCCGTTGCGCCGTCTTGTTTAGTGGCACCCGGGTCCATTTGGATTGCGGCAGGGAATCCGCATGCGTCCTTCCGAACCTGGCTGCCTGCACATTGGCCTCTTCTCTTTGAACCTAAACTCGTGAAAAGCTCTTAGGCCGCAGGGAACCGGAAACGTTCACCGATTTCACGTTCACGCGAGGATGTAAATTGGGCTTTTGGGGCGTGGGATCGGTTTTGTGTGGCGGAGGGGCCAATTGGTGTGGGCTCGAGGGGGGGTTGGTCAACCTAGAGCGGGGTGCGAACGCAAGCGGGGTGCTCGGTCTGACAAGTCGGTCAGTCGGGTTTGGGCGCCATCGCGAGGATGATAGATCTACCTAAAGATGGGCATCACGCAATTCTGGGGAACGCAAGCCAACAAGTTGGCAAGGCACCCAAGCCGGGGGATTTCTGGGATTCACCCAAGCGAAGCACCGATCAATCGGGGGCACCCGCCGCCGCACGTCGTCCGTCTCGAGCCCGGCGTACTTGATCTTCCAAACGTAAAACGTGTTCTGGCTCACGCCGTGCTCACGGCAGAGCTCGGCCTGCGTTTTCTTGCCGGAGCTCGCCTCCTGCAGGATCCGCACGATCTGCTCCTCGCTGAACTTCGATTTCTTCATGACTCCTCCCAATGGACGGGAGGACTACTCTTTCAGCGTCTTCTTATTCGGGGGGCAGACCATAACTTCAAAACAGCTCGAAGCGGCGCATCGGATGCGAACAAGGCCCACCGTTGGCTAAGAGACGTCTACTTCTTATTGATTGTGATTCCAGCTTCTTTGATGAATCCACTGGGCTGATATTGGCCCGCGCCGGGTCTACGCAAGCAGTCCCCGCTGTGTCGCATTCGAGGGAACGTGATGATCACTCGCTCGGTTGCCCGAGTCAGAGCGACGTAGAACATGCGCCTCTTTTCTTCCAATTCTTCTCCTTTGCTGCTTCCTGGAAAATGGATTTGTTCAAGCCCTGGCAACACGACGCACTTCCTGGTCAAGCCCTTTGACGCATGAATGGTCAGGAAGTCGACCGACTTCTCTGAGCCTTCGCCCGCACCCTCAGCCGGGTCTCCGGTTACCGTGTCGCAGAAGGTCTGGATCGCATCTTCCAAGTTCTCGTCATCCACATTTGCCAGAAATTCCTGAGCCTGTTCGACCCCAACCGCAAATCCCGTGAGTTGAGTGAGGCCCGTCGCAAGTTCCGGAGCCTGACCAGAGACAATCTGGGCGATCGAAGCCAGCCATGCCACGCCTGCCGGCTTAACTGCGGAAAGCTCGCTACTCTCCAGGAGGGCAGGGAGAAAGGTGGTGATCGCCTTCTGCTCGGACCACAACCTCCGCACAATTACCTCCCGCTTGTCCCTCGGAATCCCGGAAGCCTTTTCAAGCAGAACTCGCTCTGCGAATCGTTGACCCCTTTCCTGGCTTAATCGAAGCGCAATCGTCAGCACTTGGCGCGCTTCGGAGGGTGTGGGAGGCTTTACGCACGGCACGCCCGCATCTGAGAGCCTTTCAAAATAGAAATCACGCATCCTCCTGTTCGGAAACAGGCACGCGGTGCGTTCCTCCGGTTTGGGCTGCTCGCCCATCGCGGAGACCTGCTTCTTGAGGAAATCTGCAAGTGAGAGAATCTCCTGCCTAGCGCTTGCGAAGTGGGCACAACCAACTTTCCCACCATCTCGTGACGACAAGAGCTCCCTAGTCTCACCTGGCATAGACTCGGCGAGCTTGTTTGCTTTCGTGACAATCTCGCTTGGGCACCTTCGACAGCAAACAAGCGATACCGCGTCGTTTCCGTCAGTGTCGGAATAGAGTGCGAGAAGGCCTTCGGGCGCCCCGCCGCGAGATCTGTATAGGCTCTGATAATCGTCGCCGACAATGACAACAGAGTCTGCCCGTGCAACCGCGCTTGCTAACAATCTCTGTTCTGCTTGGTTGAAATCCTGGTACTCATCCACCATCCAGTGCTTGCGTTTCCAGAGCCAATCCAGCCCTGCACCCTTGTCAATCAGGGAAATCGCTGTGTGCACCGCATAGTCCCAATCGAGCGCCTGATAGATATGAGTCAGCGCCACCACCTGACTTGCAACGCCAAAAAGCGAATGTTCCTTGGTGCTTGGGTCCCGGTCGTTCTGCCACTCGGCCTTAACTCCTCCAATCGCCTTCCGGGCTTTCGTTCTTGTGTTCAGATTCGGGTCCCCGGAGAAGTTCACGAAGTCGTCGAGGAAGACGCGAGCAGCAAAGTCGCCTTTGTCACCTATGTTGAGAAAGTAGAGCCCGTCCCCGAACTTCGCAGTATGGCCCAGATTCCGTATCACTCGGCACGCCAAGCTATGTAGTGTCGTGATCCACGGTAGGGGCAAATCCTTAGTCTCATCTCGCGTCTCGTAGTCGGCTTGAAAGGCGATCTTGATTTGCCGTATGAACGTAACGTAGCAGATTTCTTCGATTCGCACATCGTCTTCGGGGTCCGAAACAAGGTAGGGAACTCGGCGCAGAAGGCTTGTGGTCTTCCCTGTGCCTGGACCGGCAACGCAAACGAGCAAACCCTCCTGGTGACGTACGATCGCATCACCCCTATTCTCCGGCTTGCATGAGGAATCCAGATTAGCCAGAAGCGCACCCCTACCCCACCACCGTCGCGCTGACGACGTCGCTCCAGGGGCCGTGCTGGCCGCGGGTGTTCGTCCACCGAGCCACCCAGATCACCATCTGCCCCGCGATCCCCGGGTCGAACTCTTCAGGTGCGGCGTGCGCGTGATGACGCCGGCGTCGGATTGCGGAATGAGATCGGGCAAGGTGTGGCTCCTTCGCCTATCCCTTTGGCTAACCGATTCCCCCAAAGGAATGGCTCGTTGATGGAGAAGAGTGTACGAAAGATTGACCTGCGAGGTCAAGTCATCGCCAAGAATGGCTTAGCCATCGGGATAAATCCCCCGCCCATCGGCATGAATAAATGATTTATTCATGGGAATGGAGGGGGTATTCCGGCTCGGGAGGCGCGGTCGCTCGCCGGCTGAGCGTTCGTCGCGCATCCCGGTTCGCCTTGGGTTGGGTGACTGCCATGGGGCCGCCTACTTTACGGCGTCTTCGAGTTCAGATAACTTGAACTTCGCCTTGCGCTCGGTGTTACCATAAATGACAATGAGTTCGAATTCTTTGTCCTTTGGCGTGATAAGAGGCTTCCCATCCGAGTCACGCAGCCTGAACTCGACTAGGAACTCGCCCTGATACCACTTGTAGCCCTCTTCGTAGTGCTCCACATAGGAGGAAACCGTTGTCGACCGCCCACTTGCTGAACCGTACACATAGCCTCCAGACCCATAAGCCGAACCAGATGCATAGGAGTTTGTAGTGCTGTACTGATATTGCGGAATAGCGAATTGATTCAAGGCTGACTCCTTTCGCTGGAGCATGTTGCCTGGCTGCGCCGCTGGCTGTAGAATCCGCTCGCCGACCTTCAGTACTACTCGTACATCCGCAAGATCGTTCGGGTTAGCGTGCCGATCGATCCTCCCATAGCCCGCGCCAAAGCTCGGCATGAGCGTAATGAAGCCGTAAAAGTGTATGCCTTCAATAACGACTGGTTTCGTTGGAAGCGCCTTCTCGCGGATTGGCGCCATTTCACTCTCCCCCTTGTATTGCTTCGTGCCCTTGTAGGCTTCGTAGTACGGGTAGAACTCAGGGGGAAGGAACCAGACCCAACTCACGGTCTCCGAGGCAACGACGCTCGTCCGAATTGAGCCAATGCCCCTGCGGAAGCGATTCAACCGAGTCTCCGGATTCGCTTTCTTCTTTGCGTCCTCTTCACCAACCTTCCAGGCCCTCGCTAGCTGCCCCGGCTTCTTTATGAAGGCTGCGTGGAGCTCACCTTGCGGCCCTGGAGTGCCAACACTTGCTGCGGCCATTAGTAGTGCGTGTATCATTTCCCTTGCTGCCCCCTATGGCTTGCCTAAGTACTTCGCTTCGACCATTTCCTTGTCGCTCAGGTTCACGATCTTGTATGGATAGATCGACGAATCGTTTTCGAGCACGACACAATCATCGAGCCTCATCCAGAGCGTAGTATTGATGCGATCCAGAGAACTCACTTCCCAAAGGGAGCCATCTGAGAGTAGAAGGAGCTTGCCACGATCAATTTTCTCCTTCAAATAGTGCTTTTCACCAACCCCGAGATACCCGCCCAATCGTGTCGCAGGCTTGCTGGGAGTCTCCAATCGGGAAACTCGGAGTTTCAGACCGGCCATTTCCGACTCAAGGGATTGCACTCGGCTTTCAAGGTCGCCTCGCGAACTCGTTGGGAAGGAACTAAGTCCAAACGTGACAACAAGAACCAAGCATCCGAATGAGCACAGTTGCGAAAGACTCATCTCCACAACCTCCGTTATGGGGCATTGTACAGCAGAATCTGTGGCGGGCCGACGGGTGACCTTCCATTGGGTGAGTGTCCCTAGCTCCCCATGTGCTTCCCGGGGTTTCCTTTGGGTGACGCCAGGCGAGGGTGGCTGTCCCGGCCTGCCGGGACTGCGTCCGCCCGCTTGCCTGATACCGCCGTCTATGGCCGAATTGTACATGCTCCCACAAGCTGGATTACGCTGCTTTGCGCGATTCGGCCTTCTGAGCCGGCGGCGTCAGCCAGCGGACGAGAAACGCCGCGGCGCGATCCAGTGCCGAGCGGATGCCCGCGTCCTGCGCGTTCAGGCTGTGGCCCATTCCCTCGACCAGCGCGAGCTCGTGCGGCACCTTCGCGGCCTTCAGCTTCTCGTCGAGCCGCTCCGCCTGCTTGTACGGAACGAGCGTGTCCGCCTTGCCGTGCAGCGTGAAGACGGGCGCGTCGCCCGCGTCCACGTGCGTCACGGGGCTCGCGTCCCGTATCTCCTCGGACGCTTCCTCCCTCGGCTTGCCCAGGACGATCGCAAACATGCCGTCCACGCCCTTGCCGAAGTCGTTGGACAGGTCGGTCGGGCCGAACACGTTGAAGACGGCGCGGACCCGGCTGGAGACGCCCGGGTGCTCGGCAGGCTTGGGATCGCGCGTTTCGCGGGCGCCGAGAAGCAGGGACAGGTGGCCCCCCGCGCTGAGTCCCGCCGCGCCGATGCGGCCGGGGTCGATGGCGTACTTGTCCGCGTTCGCGCGGAGGTAGCGCACGGCGGTCTGCGCGTCGTCGAGCATCGCGGGCCACTTGTGCTTCGGGGCGAGCCGGTAGCTGGGGCACGCCGCGAGGAGCCCCTTCGAAGCCAGGTATTGGGCAAGGCCGGCGACGTCCTGGCGCTTGCCGGCCATCCACGCGCCGCCGTGGAGCACGATCACGGCGCCGGACTTCCCGCCGTTCGACTTGGGCGCGGGGCGGTAGATGTCCATCTTCAGCTCCTCGCCGCCGGCTTTCGAGTAGAGGACGTCGGCTTCGACGGGAGCTTGAAAAGCGAGGAGCAGGAGGAGAAAGGAATGCATGTCGTGATGTTAGCAGGCTCGATGGCGGCGGAGCGCGGGCTTTCAGCCCGCTTGCGGCGCGAGGTTTTACCTCGCGCATATGGGACGCGTGGGGAATTAGGGCATTTCGGCCGGCGTGAGCGGGAAAGCGGCGGCATGGCCGCCGCACTCCCAAGCCGCCCCCTCCTCGATGGTTCCCCCAATGGGGGAACCGATCCCCGTTTGCCAGACTTAGAAGTCCACGGGCTTCTTGGTCCGTAGCCTGGGAACCGGAAGGATCGGTTCGCCGACGCGCGCGGGGACGTTCGAGCGGCTCATGACCTCCCGCAGGAAGCGCTCGGTCTCCTGGACGTAGTCCCCGACCTGCTGCTCGTACTCGGCGCGCATCTCCTCCATCTCGTCCAGCAGCTTCAGGATGATCTCCACGCCGGCCAGGTTCACGCCCATGCCCTGCGTGAGGCGCTGGATGCGGCGCACCCTATCGATGTCCGCCTCGCTATAGAGGCGGTTCTTCGCGCCCGCTCGCGACGGGATGACGAGGCCCATGCGCTCGTACTGGCGGAGCGTCTGGGGATGCACGCCGCATAGCTGCGCGGCGACGCCGATCATGTACACGGGCCTTTGCTCGCGCCTCACTTTGCGGCCTCCAGCTCGCGAAGCTGCTCCAGGAGCTTTTTCTGGCCTTCCGTGAGGCTCTTGGGAACCGTGATCTTGGCTCGCGCCAGCAGGTCCCCTCGCGAGGCGCTCATGCGCGAAATTCCCTGTCCGGCGAGTCGGAAGGTCTGGCCGGACTGCGTTCCCGGCGGCACCTTCACCTTAAGCGGCGAGCGCAGCGTAGGGACTTTGATCTCGCCTCCGAGCGCGGCGATCGTGAAGGGGACCTCCACTTCGACTTCCAGGTGCTCTCCGACGGGTTTGAACGTGGCGTGCCTGGCCCAGCGGACGGTCACGTAAAGGTCGCCGGAGCGCCCGCGCAGGCCCGTCGCGCCCATTCCCGCGACCCTGAGCTTCTTTCCGTCCGGAATTCCGGCGGGGATGCTCACCATCACCTCGCGGTTCTTCGGAACGGTGCGGATCGACCCGTCGGGGGACTGGACCGCGTCGAGCGTCTGGTAGGTGAGCCGGCGCTTCGTGCCCTTGTCTATCTCTTCGAGTGGGATCTCCACGGACTTCTCGACGTCCCTCGGTTGGGCCAGACGCATCTCCTCCTGCCTGCGCTGCGCGGCCTGCGGGTCGCCGAAGTCCACGCGCACCCTTCTGCCGCGGCCCATGCCGCCGAACCCGCCGAATATCTGCTGGAAGATGGACTCGAAATCCGCGGGTCCCTCTCCGAAGTCGCCGAAGTCCGTATAGCCGCTTGGCGGGACGCCGCCGAACCGGTGCGCGGCCTCCCAATGCTCGCCGTACTGATCGTAGAGCCGCCTCTTTGCCGGGTCTTCGAGCACGTCGTAAGCCTCTTGGATCTCCTTGAACTTGGCCTCGGCCGCCTTGTCGTTCGGGTTGACGTCCGGATGGTAGCGCCGGGCAAGGCGTCTGTAGGCCGTCCGAATCTCCTTCTCGTCGGCGTCCCGGCGGACGCCGAGCAGACCGTAGTAGTCCTTGGCCATAGTTAGCCTATTACGCTCAAGGAACTGAGTATACCACGCTCAAGTGGCTAGAGCGGGACCTTCGGCGGGGCAAAACGGGCGCTTTTCCTCTAGGAGCGGTGTCTTTCCGGCCTCAATGCTCGGATTCGTCCGCGCTCCTGCGCTTGGCGAACTCCGCGATCAGCGCTTGCTGCTCCGGGTGGGGAAGCTCGTCGTAATGCGACACGATTTGGCGGAATCTGCCGCGCCCCTTCGTGATCGATCGCAGGTCGAGCGCGTAGCGCATCATGGTCGCCATAGGAACCTGGGCTCTGACCCTGGTCTTTCCCGGCGCTACCGGGTCCATTCCTTGGAGCCTGCCCCTGCGGCCGTTCAGGTCCCCCACGACGTCTCCGACGCACTCGTCCGGCACGTCGACCTCCAAGTTGAGCACCGGCTCCAAAATCGTCGGCTGCGCGCTCTCCGCGGCGCTGCGAAAAGCGAGCGAGCCCGCGATCTTGAAGGCCATCTCGCTGGAGTCCACTTCATGGTAGCTGCCGTCGTAAACGGTGGCCTTCAGGTCCACGACGGGATAGCCTGCGAGAAACCCTTGATCGAGCGCCTCACGAAGGCCCTTTTCGACGGCGGGGATGTAGTTCTTGGGGATCGCCCCGCCGACGACCTTGTTCTCGAAGACGAACCCGGTTCCGCGCTCTTGCGGCTCGAGCTGAATCCAGCAGTCTCCGAACTGGCCGCGCCCGCCGGTCTGCCGCTTGTGCCTGCCCTGGGCTTTCGCTTGCGCCTTGATGGTCTCGCGGAAGGGCACCTTGGCGTCTTCGGTGGAGACGTTCACGCCGAACCTAGTCTTGAGCTTCTCGATGGTTGCGTCCAGGTGCACGTCGCCCATGCCTTCGAGGATCTCCTGCTTGAGAGCGGGCTCGCGCACGTACTTCAGCGTGGGGTCCTCCTCGAGGAGCTTGGTCAGCGCGGGCCCCAGCTTGTCCTCGTCGGCCTTGCTTACGGGATGGATCGCCGTTCGATAGATAGGCTCTGGAAACTCGACCGGTGGAATCTTGATCTTGTCCTTCGACGTGGCGAGCGTGTCGCTCGTGTGCGTGTCCTGAAGCTTGGCGAGGGCGCAGATATCGCCCGCGCCTACGTTCGTCGCGGGCTCCTGGTGCTTGCCTCGGGCGAAGTACAGGTTGTGCAGGCGCTCGTCGCGATCACGATTCACGTTCCAAACGTGGTCGTCCGCTTTCATGGAGCCGCTGAACACGCGGACGTAGTTCACCTTGCCGACGTACGGGTCCGCGGTGGACTTGAACACGAATGCGGCCAGCTTGCCGGCGGGGTCCGCCTTCAGCTCCAGATCGCCGATCTTCTTTGGCAAGTCAGCGGGGGAGGGCAGCTCGCCGACGACGCGGTCGAGCAAGCCCGACACACCGATTCCAGATGCGGCCGAGCCGATCAAAACGGGCACGACCTTTCCCGTTTCGATGCCGAGGAGCAGCCCGTGCTCGATCTCTTCATGCGTGAGCGTCGCGCCGTCGAGATATTTCATCGCGAGCTCGTCGTCGCTGTCTGCTGCGGCGTCCATCATCTCGGTGCGCAGCTTTTCGGCCTCTTGGGCGAGTTCGGGCGGGGCATCCTTGGCGTCCTCTGCCCGATCCTTGCCGGTGTGCGCCTTCATGCTCAGAAGATCGAGCACGCCGCTGAAGCCTGCTTGTTTGCCTATCGGCATCTGCACCTGCACGATCTTGCGCCCATATCGCTGACGCAAGGTGTTCATGAGACCGTCGAAGTCCGCGTTGTCGCGCTCGAGCTTGTTGACGAATATGCACCGCGCCAAGCCGAACTCCTCCGCGACCTCCCATGCGTTGTCGAAGCCAACGTCCACGTCCGCTTTGGCTTCGCAGACGACGATCATGGACTCGACGATGCGCGCGACGGCATAAAGATCGCCGATGAAGTCGGGGTATCCGGGCACGTCCAGCAAATTGATCTTGCAGTCCTTCCATTCGAGCGGGAGGACGGAGGCGCTTATGCTGATCTTTCTGCGTACTTCGAGCGGGTCGAAGTCGCCGTGCGTCGTTCCGGACTCGATGGTTCCGATGCGCTCTATCGCGCCCGCCGTGTAGAGCATGTGCTCGGCGAGCATCGTCTTTCCGACGCCTCCGTGGCCGACCAGCGCGACGTTGCGAATCTTTTCAGGCGGATAGGATTTCACTCGTTGCCTCCGAAAGGCGCTCGGGCTCGGCGGTGCCGGTCCGGCAGGGAAGCGCCCGCGAACCGAGAGTGCTCGCGGCGCGCCGCAAGGCAAGAGGATAGCACGCCGAAGCGCCCGACCGAAACGGTCCGGAGGCCCAATCTAGCGCGTCTCGCCGCCCAAGCCTATCGAACGGCCGTGAAGTACGCCTGGTCGAGCTGCGCGATCCACGCCAGTCCGACGAGCCCGGTGTCCATCAGGTAGCCCACTTTCGCCCGCATCTCGCCCGTCGCGGGGTTGATGTACTGGTTCGGATTGTTCGTTACCGAGACAGTAACGGTGCTGTCCGCTTGCGTAGCGAAGCGCAAGCTCACTTGGTCGTATCGTTGCTGTGCGAAGTTCCAGAGCTCGATCTTTTGGCCGAGGCGCGGATCGGAGGCTTGGGCCTCCAGCGTGAACCGGAGCTCGGACAGGGACGGATAGGGGGACCTGGCCGTGATCACGACTTGAATCGCGGTCTCCAAGCCGAGAGAGCGCTCGGAATCGATTACGATCCGCTTGTCGTCGCTCAGATAGAGCCACGGAAGCTGGCCCTTCAGCAGAGTCCCAAAGAGCACGTTGAACGTCCGCGGCGCGATCGGATCCGCCGCCGAGTTCACGGTCGCGCGGTACAGACCCCTGCCGTGGGTGACGGCGACGAGCGTGTTGGGGTTCTGCCAGTGGAGCTCCTCGACGGGAATCAAGCCCGGCCCCTGGGAGTCCGTGGTCCAGCTCGCGCCATCGTCGACTGAGGTGAAGATTCCGATCTCGGTTCCGGCGTAGAGCCAGCCGGGCTCTGTGGGGTGCTTCGCTAGGGCGCTGACGGGAACCGCCGGCAGCATGCCCGCGCCGGAGCCGACGATCGGCGCCCAGGTCGTGCCACCGTTCTGAGACCGCCAGATGTTGTCCGAAGTCCAGCCCATGAACGCGACGTATACGACGTTGTGGTTGTTCGGGTCGACGATGATCTTGGACGGCCATCGTAGCGGCATCGGGCCGCCCAGGTCGTCTACCCGCGTCCAAGTCGGCGATGTTGCCGTGCCGTTGGTCGTCTTCCAGATTTGTCCGTTGTTGTGGCCGACATAGATCAGGTTCGGATTGCCTTGGGCGACTTCGACGGTAGCCAGGTTCAGCGGCGAGTTGCCCGTGAAGTGCGCGCCGGGCGGCGTCGGAGGTTCCGGTGCGCTCGTAATCGCGGACTTGACGACCTCCCACTCGACCTGCGGGTTCTTGACGGCCCTCGTTCGCCAAAGCCGTCTGCAGCACACGTACATCCAGTTCGGGTCGTTCGGGTCGAGCATGAAGTAAGGAATGAAGTTCGTCTGCGAACCGCCGGCATCCAGGATGTCGCTGTTCCCGTTGTTGTAGATGTAGGAAGCAGATACGCCGCCATTCGTGCTCCGAAAGATTCGGGCGTACTGTACTTCGCCGTAGAAGTAGTTCGAGTCCGTCGGATCGGTCGCGGCATAGCCGCCGTCTCCGCCGAAGGTGCTCGTCCAACCGTTCGTGTTGCCCGAATAGCGAATGGTGCCGTTGTCCTGTGTGCCGCCGACCGCGACGCCGGAGAGGTTGTTTACGACGCAGCCATAAAACTGCGTGATGCCGAGGTTGTTGTTCAGCGCCGTCGTGGAGCTTCCGTTCGTGTCGGTCGTTCGGTAAAGGCCGCCATCCGTAGCAAAAAACGCAGTGCGGTTCGTCGTGCCGTTGAATCCCGGGTGTTCGACGATGTTGTGCATGTCGGCGTGAACGTTCGTGAAGGTCTGGGTGAAGTTCACGCCGGCGTTCGTGCTGCGATAGAGGTAAACGCCGCCCAGGATCAGGATACTCGGGTTGGTCGGATCTACCCAGAGCGTGCTGTTATAAGCGGCGTAGGTCGTTATCCCGGTCCCTGACGTCATCAGCGTATAGGTTTGCCCGCCATTCGTGGAGCGATGCACAAGGATGCGGTCGTTGTTGCTGACGGCGGCATAGACGGTCGAAGGGCTGCTTCGAGCGTACGCGAGCTCTGCCCGGTGGCCGACCGCTCCCGTCGCGGCATTCCAGGAAAGCCCTCCGTTGGTCGTGTACAGCGCTCCGTCGTCGTGCAGCCCCGCGACGGCCCTGCTCGAATCCGTCGGGTGATAGCGGACGTCGAAAACGTAACCCGAGAAGGTTTGAGTCCAGGTCTGTCCGCCGTTGGTAGAGCGGAAGATGCCGGTCGTGGTCCCGGCAAGAAGGATCTGCGTGTTGTTGGGATCGATCGCGATCCGGTTCACGAAGTAGAAGTTCGGGTTTAGAGTGCTCGCAAGCTGGTTCCAGGTTTCGCCGCCGTCCGTCGTCTTGAAGATCCCTTCGCCGCGAACGAAGGCCGTGTTGGACGTTCCTTCGGGCCATTCCGCGAACCCCTCGCCGGTGCCCGCATACAACACGTTCGGGTTGTTCTTGTCGATCGCCAAGCAGCCGATGCCCATGTTTGGCAGAAAGTCGTCCAAAGGAACCCAGGTTGCGCCCGAATTCGTGGTCTTCCAGACTCCCCCGGTCACTCCTCCGACCCACATGGTGCTTGGCTGAGTGGGGTGGATCACGACGCCTCGGATCCTGCCGCCGATGTTGCCAGGACCGAGCCACGTCCAGCTCGCAGGAAAGATCCCGGCCTGGCCGGGGCGCTCTACGAGAAGCTGCTTGCGCTGTTCCAGCGCCTTGGAGATGGCGTTCGGAGGCATCTTCTCGTTCGGGCCACCGATCGAACGCATGTGTCGGAAGATGAGCGCGTTTACCGCTTCCGTCTGATTGGACTCCCTCTCAGGCACCGGCGCGGCATTAATGCCGAGCTCCTGTAGAGTCAAAACTGCGGCGAGTCCCAGCCCGCCGAAAACTACGATCCCGAAGCCACCGCGTCGCATTTTTGCAAGCCCCCTCGAACTACCGGACGACCTCTATGGGCGCCGGCTCTCAGTGTACGCCGAGCCCGCCCGCTTGCGAGCCGGCCGGGCGCACAATCCCGTACCCTTATCGGTACACGATCCCCTTAATATCAGAAGCCGGATCGGGCCGGGAAAGTTCGGCAAGGAAGCCACGGACTTGACTGCGCCGCATGACTGCGCGGGTCTGTCAGAATGAGTTCGGGCCGGGAGCGCGATGCGGCTTCGGCGGCGCAAGATGCAGCTTCAGACGACCTACGAGCGAAGACGGACGCGGCACGTGCGGGTCGGGCGCGTGACGATTGGCGGCGGCCATCCGATCGTCGTGCAGTCCATGATCACGGAAGAGACCCACAACGTCGATGCGTGCGTGGAGCAGGTCGCCGCGCTTCATGCGGCGGGCAGCGAGATCGTGCGCGTCACGACGCCGAGCCTGCGCGAAGCGGCAGCCTTCGGGGAGATCGCCGCGAAGGTCCGGGAGCGTTACGGCTCCATACCGCTTGTAGCAGACGTGCACCACCAGGGAAGCGGGATCGCCGTCGAGGCCGCCAAGCACGCCGATAAGGTGCGGATCAACCCGGGGCTGTTCGTGTTTCGCAAGCCCACCGGGCAGGAGGAGTTCGACGAAGCGGAGCACGCGGCCGAACGCGCGGTGATCGAAGAACAGCTCGTCCCGGCCATCGAAGCTTGCAAGAAGCGCGACATCGCGATGCGGATCGGCGTAAACCACGGCTCGCTGGCGGAGAGGATGCTCGTCACGTATGGCGACACGCCAGAAGGAATGGTCGAGAGCGCTCTGGAGTACGTGCGAATCTGCGAGAAGCACGGGTTTCGGAACATCGTGATCTCTCTGAAGGCTAGCAGGGTGCCGATCATGCTCGCCGCGAACCGGCTGCTTGCGATGCGGATGGACGAGCTCGGGATGGACTATCCGATCCACTTGGGAGTAACCGAAGCGGGAGACGGCCAGTACGCGCGCCTCAAGTCCGCGACGGGCATCGCGACGCTTTTGAACGAGGGCATCGGGGACACGATCCGTGTTTCGCTGGCGGAGGACCCGGTGCACGAGATCCCCGTGTGCCTCGAGATTCTGCAGGCGCTCGGCCTTCGAAAGACGCAGGTGGAGTACATCGCCTGCCCGTCGTGCGGGCGGACGAAGTTCGACCTTCCGACCGTTCTGCACGAGGTGCGCGAGGCAACGAGACACCTCGTCGGACTCGACATCGCGGTCATGGGCTGCATCGTGAATGGGCCGGGCGAGATGGCGGACGCCGACTATGGCTACGTAGGGAAGGCCGGCGGCCAGATCACGCTTTACCGTAAGCGCGAGCCGATCCGGACGGTCCCGCAAGAGCAGGGCGTGGAGGCGCTGATCGAGCTTCTGAAGGAGGACGGAGTTTGGTCGGAGCCGGGCGCGGCAAAGAGCGAAAGCGCGAAGAATTCCTCGAAGTCCCCGCTTCCCCTGATCACAGGGAGTGGGAACTAGAGGTGGAGGCTGCGGGCACCCTCTGTTCGTCGACCGAAGAGAGGAGGATAGAGACGCGGGGGGTGTGCAGCCTTGCCTGAATCGAAAGCGTCGTTCCTGCCGGTCTTACGGGCTTTCGAGGAACGGGGAGTCGCCTACGTCGTCGTAGGCGGTCTCGCAACCGTCCTTCACGGCCATCCGCGACTGACCGGCGACGTGGACCTAGTAGTACGTCTCGATCAAGAAAACGCGCGTGCGGCGGTGGAAGCGCTAACCGGCATGGGCATGAAGCCACGGGCCCCGGTAGACCCCATCGGATTTGCGGACGAAGCAACGCGCCGCGCGTGGATGGAGCAAAAGGGCATGGTCGCCTTTTCGCTCGTGGACCCCAAGAACCCCCTGTTCGGCGTCGATCTGTTGACGGATTACCCCGTCGACTTCGAGGAGCTGTTTCGCGAGTCCGTCGTCATGAGAGTTTCGGGTGTGGCCGTGCGGGTTTGCTCCTTGAAACACCTGATCGAGATGAAGCGGGCTACGGGCCGCCCGATCGATGCGAGCGACGTCGCAGCCCTGGAAGGACTTCTCGGAGATGAGTGAGAGCCTGAACCTAAAGTACATCCGCGACCCGGCTTGGCGCGCCTTCGAGCGAGAGCAACGAAAGTACATTTCGCAAAACTCCTCTCCCGAGCAGCGCCTGGCCTGGCTCGAGGAAATGCTGCGGTTCCTTCAGGATCGCGGCGTAACGCGGGAACACTTCGGCGGCCACGGTCCCGGCAGCGTGATACGCTAAGCATGCGGCGAACGCAGGCCGCGGCCGGGTCGGCAAGCCCTGCAAGTCCCGAAGGACGGTTGGAGGACCATCGCCTGGGACGCTTTCGCGCAGGAACGAGTGAGTGCAGCGCGGAATCTTGGGTTCGATGGGCGCGAAGTCCGAGACGGCGGTGGAGCGCGTGAAAAAGGCGGGAGTAAGGTCCGCGCCGCTCGTGGACCTGATCGCCGTCGGCTTGTCGGCCAACGGGACCAGCCAGGCAAAAGCGGAGTCTGCGGCGCGAGAATTGATGCTGCGGGCGAACAGATTCCGCGAACTGTCGGCGCTCGCATCCACGGAGCTTCGCCGCGCGGGATTGACCTCCAAGGATGCGCTCCGGTGCCAGGCCTGGATGGAGATCGGACGGAGGCTCGGCAGCGCGGGAAAGGGCCCGCCGGACACGATTTCCGGCCCGGACGACGTCGCAAAGCTATTGGAGGACCTTCGGGACGAGAAGAAGGAACACTTCGTCGTGATCCTCCTGGACTCCCGCGGCTCCGTCATGCGCTCCACCGTCGTGCACATCGGCACGCTTACGATGTCGGTAGTCGGGCCCAGGGAGGTGTTTCGCGAGGCCATACGCGACGGGGCGTCCAGCATCGTGGTTGCGCACAACCACCCGAGCGGCGACCCGACTCCCAGCCCGGAGGACGTCCAGATCACGGAGAAGCTTGCTGAAATCGGGCGAATGCTGGACATCCCGCTGATGGACCACGTCGTTCTCGGTGAGCGGGAATTCGTCAGCTTGAGGGAACGAGGGCTGCTGAGGTGACGAAACAAGACTGGGAGACGGTCGTTGGGGGGATTCGCGAGACGGCCAAGCGGATGCACGAGGCACGCGAAGTCGGGCTTTCGGCTTGCAGGACGCTAACGCAGACGTCCTCAAGGAGCATCCGGCACGTTCACCGGCATCAGTGGAAAGAGGCCGAGGCGCTGTTGGCCGAAGCGCGGGAGGTCGCAAAGCGGGCAAGGGAAGCGCTCGCCCCTTACCCGGACATTCTTCACGCCGGATTCCTGCACGACGCCGAGAAGGAGATGGTGGAGGCCGCCGCCGTGATGGCGATCGTCAAGGACCGCCCGAACCCTTCCCCTGAAGACCTCGATGCGATGCCGATGAGCTACCTAAACGGGATGGGCGAGGCCGCCAGCGAGTGCAGGCGGTTCGCGCTAGACGAGATGCGACACGGACGCCTCGACGAAGCCGAGCGCATTCTAGGCCGCATGGAGGCGATCTACGACGAGCTGATCACCTTCGATTACTCGGACGCGATGACGGGCGGACTGCGAAGAACCTGCGACGCGCTCCGAGCGGTCATAGAACGCACGCGAAGCGACTTGACCGCCGCGGTGGGCCAAAACGAGCTGGTCCGCGAGCTGCGCGCGACCAGAGAAAGGCTGACGTAGTTGCCGGCGGCTTGCGTCCTTGCGCGCCCATCGCCGAAGCGCAAACGAACGCACCCGAAAGCGGATGCCCAAAGACGGTATCGACGCCGCTTAGGAAGCGCTACTGCTTAACGAACTTCATTCCAGGGACTTTTGGCGCCGAGAAGGACTTCATGTCGTCCGCCAAGGTGACGGTTTCTGGCTTCTTATCCGATTCGGAGGGGTCCTTGCCGTCCATTTTGGTGAGCGTCATGGTGAGGTTCTTGCCGTCTACCTTGTAGGTGCCTTCGACGGTGGACGTCTCGGTTTTGCCTTGGCTGGTCATCTTCATGGTTCCGGTGAACGTGCCGTCCCCTTTAAATTCCATGCTGCCGTCGATGGACCCCCCGGCCATTTCGGCCATCTTCTTCATCTCGTCCGTGAGCTCCATCTTCCAAGTGCCCACCATCGGGCCCCCGGAAGAGCATCCGCAGATCAGCGCCGCGACGAAGGTCGCGAGCAGGGTTAGTTTGGTTCGCAAAGCGGGCCTCCTGTTGCGTACGGCACGCGCGTTTCCTTCACCTCGGGCGGATCTGCCCAATCCCTAGCCAAGGGTACGGCGCGGCCAGCATTAGGACGTTCGCGGCGGGGAATTCGGCTCAAACGAACCCGAAACGAACCCGGGCGGTGAGCCGACTTGGGCCTGAAAGCAATAAGAAGCTGCAATCCGGCTTAGCCGGCGAGCAGCACGAGCACAAATACGACGAAGAGTGAAATCCAGCGCATCCGTGTTGCCTCAAAGTGTGTCTGGCGCTCCGCGCCTATGGGACTTATTCCACGTTTTGGATAAGAATCGTACGAACAGCGTCAACCGATGTGGTGCTCGTCCGCGATCATTCGAACGGCAGATCGGCAGGAGGAACCGGCCGCTCGGGGCGCTTGACCCGTCCTAGGCTGTCGACGCGAGAAGCCGCATCGAATATGGCCGCAAGGTGGAAGAGGACCGCCGTCGCGAGGAACACGAACGCCAGCATGTTCGCCTCCTGGCCAGGGCGCGCTTTCTGGAGCCCAACGCCGATCGTTAGGTTTTCGAATCCCACCAAGTAGAGCGCAACCCACGAGGCCAACCAGCCCGCCATCTGGACGATTCCTGTGACGACTCTGCCGGAAACGATTTGTCCGAGGCCGGGAAACAGGAGCGAAAGCACCACCGCAGCTTTGGCGCTCGCGGCGGTCTCGGCGGCGCTGATCGGGCTCATGTAGACTTGCCCTGCCGCGAACACGTGATACGCGGCGTCGGCGTGCTTCTTTTCCAGGGACACGTTGCCTGGCGCGGCCTTCTTCGCCTTGTCGTAATGATCGAGCGCTTGTTTGTACCGCTTCTGCTCGCTCATTTCGTCTCCTAGCGCCTCCTGCACGGTCGCCGAGCCGGGCGCAAGACGGGCCGCTTGCTCCAGCAGAGAACCTGCCTGGACGCGATCGCCGCGCATAGTGGCCACGCGCGCTTGCCGAATCAGATTCTCGGCCTCTTCGAGGTCCGCTGCCGTAGCCTCGCGAACGGGGACGTCCTCTTGGGTCGGTTCTTGGGCGTCCGCAGCATCGGGCACCACCGGCAGGCCCGAGAAAAGCGCTCGTATCTGCGAATAGGCTGCTGCGGATTCGGGCATGGCGGTCAGCCGGGGGCGATGCTTTTCCGCCTTCAGCTCAATGGCCTCCTCGAGAGCCGCTCGGATAGCGGGATCGGAGACCTCGTCCACCTTCGAGGCGGCAAGCACGAGCTCCGCCCAGAGCGCGGCTTCCTCCGGAGGGATCGCGGCTGTCTCGTCGCCAAGGCTGCCGGCATCGCTTCCCGGGGGACCGTTCAGTCCACCAGGCTCGGATCGGGCTTCATCGTCTCCCAAAGCGTCTCCAGGTCATAAAACTGTCTCTGTTCTTCGCGCATGACGTGAAACACAACGTCTCCGAAGTCGAGGAGCACCCATCCTGTGCGCTCCCCTTCCGTCCTTAACGGACGCAGCTTCTTGACGCGCATCTGCTCGGCCACCTTGTCGGCGATGGACTCCACGTGCCGGTCGCTGGTTCCCGTACATACGACGAAGAAATCGGCGACGGAGGTTTTTTTGCGGATGTCGAGCGTCTCGACGCGCTCGGCTTTCATGTCGTCTGCCAAGCGCGCGACTTCGGCGGCCTTTTCTTTCGAATCCATTCAGCTCCCGTAGAGTCCGTTCTCCCGAATGTATTGTAGAACCTTGGCGGGCACGGAATGCGGCGGCAGCCTGCCGTCCTCGATCCACTCGCGTATCTCGGTCGAAGACATTCGAACGGGCTTCATCGGGATCGGGTCCACGCGCTCGCGAAATGCGGGAGGGACCCTAGATAGCGCCTCCTCGACCGTTTCCGGAGGCCGGATCGCCACTCCGAGCCTGCACAATTTGAGCAGCTTGTCCGGCCGCTTCCAAGTGGGCAGCGTGCGAAGCCCGTCCGCGCCGAGCAGGAACCAGTATTCGGCGGGCCTCGCCTGCCTCAGCGCCTTCAGCGAATCCACGGCGAAACTGAGCCCGCCGCGCGCGATCTCTATGTCCGAAACGCTGAAACCCTCTCGCCCTTCGATCGCAAGACGGACCATCTCCAGCCTGTGCCTTGCTCTCGTCTGTCGGCGATCGGACTTTAGGGGATTCCGGTTCGCTGGAAGGAACAGCACCTCGTCGAGGGAGAGCTCCCGCTGGGCGGCTTCGGCGAGCGCCAGGTGGCCGGCATGAGGCGGATCGAACGTGCCGCCGAGAATTCCGATCCTCATGAGTAGTCGGTGAAGGAAAACTCCCGGTCTCCGATAAGTACAGTGTCGCCTTCGCGAGCCCCCATTTCGCGCAGACGCTGGATCAGCCCGAGCCTTTCCAAGCGGCGGTGAAGGTACCTCACTGCTTCGTCGCTTTCCAGGTCCGTCATCGCCACCATGCGCTCCACCGCCTTTCCGCTCACCCGGAAGGCTCCATTCTCTGGGACGACGGACCAACCGGATTCGTCTTGCTTCGGCTCGGGGGAGAGGACAGCCTCGGTTTCGAGCCTAGGTGCTGCGGCGACCGCGTCGCTCATGGCGTATAGAAGCGCGTCTACCCCTTGCCCGGATACGCCGGAGATGGGAAACACGGGCTTCTCGAAGCGCTCGAAACAGGATCGCAGCTCTTCGATGCGGCTTGCCGGTATGAGGTCGATTTTGTTCAGGGCGACGATGCGAGGCTTGGCGGCCACCTCGGGCGAGAAGCTTTCCAGCTCGCGCTCTACCAGCTCGAAGTTGGACCTGGGATCGCTTTCGTCGAGCGGCAGTACCTCCACCACGTGCACCAGGGTCGCGCTGCGCTCCGCATGGCGGAGAAAGCGGTCGCCGAGGCCCTTTCCGGCGTGCGCGCCTTCGATGAGCCCAGGAAGGTCGGCGACGGTAAAGCTCGAGTCCCCGACCCGGACGATTCCGAGGTTCGGTTCGAGGGTGGTGAACGGATAGTCCGCGATCTTTGGCCTCGCAGCGCTGATCCGGGCCAGGAGCGTGCTCTTGCCGGCGTTCGGAAGGCCGATTAGGCCTACGTCCGCCAATAGCTTGAGCTCGAGGCGTGCTCTCAGGTTCTCGCCCGGCTCGCCGAGCTCCGCGAACTTGGGGGCTTGCCGCACGCTGCTTACGAAGCGGAGGTTTCCATGGCCGCCTTTGCCGCCTTTGCACGCGCGAAATGCCGCTCCGTCGAAGCAGAGGTCCGCAAGCCGCTCCCCGGACTCCGTATCGAACACGACGGTTCCGACCGGCACGCGGACTTCGACGCTTTCGCCGTGCTTGCCAGTTCTCTGTCCTTGCGCGTCGCCGCCGTCGCCTGCCCGGATTTCCCGGCGAAGCTTAAAGTCGTAGAGCGTGCGCTTTGCGCGGTCGGCGATCAGCAGCACGTCGCCGCCGCGGCCGCCGTCCGCGCCGTTCGGTCCGCCTCGCGGAACGTGCTTCTCTCGGTGGAAGGTCGCCGCCCCGTTCCCGCCCCGGCCGGAGGCGAATTCGACTTCGGCCTCATCGAGGAACATGCGGCGAGTGTACCGGCGGGCCGGTTCAAGTGGACGACGGCTCGCGCATTCCCTCGATCAAGCGCACAACCATTCTCCTAGCCTCTAAATCGACTTCCCGCACGAACTCCTTGACGGCAGGGATCATCATCTCACCCACGACCAATACGTCGTGCGCGGGGTATTCGAGCACGCTGCCGACCACGCCGAGGTCCTCGCCTTCCTCCGTCCGCACGGCCATTCCCAGAAGGTCTCGCGACAGGTACTCGTCCTCGTCGAGGCCGGGCCGCTCCGCGTCCGCGGACTCGAGAAACGACCATTGAAGGCTTTCGGCGGCGCTGCGGCCGTCGATTTCGACGAGCTTGACCAGAAGCCGATCTCCGTGCCCTCGGCACGATTCGACTTTATAGCTTTGGCCCTGCAGACACAGGGTGCGTCCCGGCTCGAAGCGCTCGAGAAAGCGAGTGAGCGGCTCGACCTTGAGCTCGCCTCGCAAGCCGTGCGCCCCGACGATCCGCCCGACGCGGACCATGGCTTCGGCGCCTAGCGTTTCAGGGTCGCGGCGTGCCAACTCCTGGACCCTGGGGCAGGGAAGGGGCTTCGGCAAACGGGAAGCCGTCGGGCGATGCGCCTTGTCTCATGCGGTCAGTCGGTGTCGATCTTGACGAACGCGCGCTCCTGGTCCCGGGCCGCGACCGCGCTAACCACGCAGCGAATCGCGGACACGACTCGGCCGCTCTTTCCGATAATCTTGCCGACGTCCTCGTCCGCGACGCGCACGATGAACGTGCGGGTATGCCCGCTCATCTCTTCCTCGATTTGGACTTGATCGGCGTGCTGCACGACGCCCTTGACGAGCGATTCGACTAACGGCGCGTAGCTCATGGTTCTCAGGCCTCCGTTGCGGGCTTCTCTTGGCCGTCCTCAGCCGGCTGCTGCTCTTCCTGGGCGGCTTCCGCAGGGGCTTCCTCGGGCGCCGCGGGCTGCTCGGCATCCGCCGTCGCAGGCTCCTCTGTGGACGCCTCGGAAGTCTCCGCGGGCTCTGCTGCCTGTTCGGGCGCAGATTTTGCGGCTTCGGCGCTCGGCTCGGACGCGGCTTCGACGTCCTCGGTGGGCGGGGCTTCGGCAGATTCGGGGGAATCGCTTTGGACCTCGGACCCATCGGAGATTTGGGCTTCAGGCTCTGCAGGAGCTTCGGCAATCGCCGCTTCAGCGGTCTGTTCGAGCGGCTCTTCGGCCGTCTTCGCTTCCGCCGGGGCCTCGGCCTTCGCGGCGGCATCCGCCGAAGGACGGTCCATCACCGAGCGCACGGAAGATGCCGCCGTGCGCTTGTCCAGGAAGCCGTAGTTCTTCTTCGCGTTGGGCCGCTGGTCGAAGAACCGGTCCAGCACGCCGATCTTGCTCAGAAGATAGGCGGTGGTCTCGGTCGGCTGAGCGCCCATCATCAGCCAGTGGAGCGCCCGGTCGCCGTCGATGACGATATGCGTGGGCTTCACCACCGGGTTGTAGGTGCCGATGCTCTCGATGAACGCGCTGTTGCGCCCGGCGGTGGACTTCGCCACGACCACGCGGTAAAAGGGACGGTTCCTGTTGCCGATCCGCCTCAATCTGATCTTAACCAATAGTTCTGTCGTCTCCCCTTCGCGCGAGCGCGTCCTTTCAGCGCCTCTTGCCGAACTTCGCCATACGCTTCTGAAGCTTGGCCATCTGCTTCACATTCTTTCGCATCTCATAGAGCTGGCGAAGCAGGGCGTTGACCTCTTCCACGGTCGAGCCGGCCCCGAGCGCGATGCGCTTCCGCCGCGAACCGTTGATTATATCCGGATCGGACCGCTCCTCAGGGGTCATGGAGAGAATGATGGCCTCAACTCGGTTCACGCGGCCCTCGTCGATCTGGTCCAGGGCGCCCTCGGGAAGCTGCGCGCCGACGCCTGGGAGCATCTTGAGCACGTTCTGGAGCGGGCCCATTTTGCGCAGGGTCTTGAACTGGGCGAGCATGTCCGCGAAGTCGAGCCCGCCGCCCTTGAGGATCTTGGCCTCCAGTCCCTTGGCCTCTTCGAGGTCGATCGCGCTCTCGGCCCTCTCGATGATCCCGAGCACGTCGCCCATTCCGAGGATGCGCTGCGCCATGCGGTCCGGAACGAACGCTTCGAGAGCGTCCACGGCCTCGCCCACGCCGATAAACCGCACGGGAACGCCCGTCGCCTCACGCACGCTGAGGACCGCGCCTCCGCGCGTGTCGCCATCGAGCTTCGTGAAGATCGCGCCTGTCAGCGGCACGCTCTCGTGGAACGCCTTGGCGACGTTGACGGCCTCCTGGCCCGTCGTCGAGTCCGCCACGAGAAGGACCTCCGTGGGGCTCAGCGCCTTGTGGACCGCTCGCAATTCCTCCATGAGCGGCTCATCGATCTGGAGGCGGCCTGCGGTGTCCACCACCATTGCGTCCAGCATCATGTGCTTCGCGCGGCCGTACGCCTCGCGCGCGATTTCGACCGGCCGCGTGCCGTCGGTCTTCGAAAAGACTTCCGCGCCGATCTGCTCGCCTAAAACTTGAAGCTGGTGTACGGCGGCGGGCCTCTGCACGTCGCATGCGGCCAGGAGAACTCTCTTGCCCTGCTTTTGCAGCCAAGATCCCAGCTTTGCGGCGGTCGTGGTCTTGCCCGAGCCCTGCAGGCCGCATAGAAGGAAGACCGTCGGCGGGGAAGGGGCCCACGCGACCCTTTGCTCGATCTCCTTGCCGCCCAGCAGCTCGGTCAGCTCGTCGCGCACGATCCGCACGAGCGTTTGGTCCGCAGAGAGGCTCCCGTACAGCTCCTCGCCCACGGCCTTCTCCCGGACTCGCGAGACGAAGTCCTTGGCGATCTGGAAGTTCACATCGGCCTCCAAGAGCGCCACGCGGATCTCGCGCAGCATCTCCTGGACGTCCGATTCGGAGAGCCGCCCCTTGCGCCGAAGGCCCGCAAAGATGCCGGAAATTCGGCGCGTGAGCGTGTCGAGCATGAAGTTCGAGTCTACCGGAGAGCACGTTTCGAGGGATCATAAGAGGCATTCGTCCCAGAGGGACAGAACCTTCGACAGGTATTTGATCCGTCTAGTGAGATTTCGGGAAACTCCGAAGATTGGAATAGCGTCAGAAAAGGAAGCGGACCGATGTCTACTCACGACCGTACCGAAGCGCGGCAGGAATCGCGAGGCGCCCGAAGGGGCGGAATGCCCTGGATGACGATTCTCGCCGTTGCGGGCATGGCGGCCGCGGCCTTCTTTCTGTTGCGGCGGGCGGACGCGGACGACGACCGGCTAACGCTCGACCGCGCGCTCGACCTATGCGACCGCGCCGCGTCCCAGCTCGGCGAGCGACTAAGGGATTACACTTCGAACAGCTTGCAAGGCTGATCGGCGGAGTCCCGCAATTCCAAGCAGAGCGGACCGCGCCCGCCGTGCAGAGTCCTCCGCGATTGCTCAAGCTTGCATGCATGCGCGGACCGCGCGGATCGGCAATGAGTTATCGACTACGCGAACGCGCTCCTCGTCCGCTCCGTTCCCGCCCCGGCCGGAGGCGAATTCGACCCCGGCCTCATCGAGGAACATGGCCAGAGCGTACGTGCAAAGCGGCTGCGGTTTTTTTTTGTGGGATCCGCCCGAAACCGTTATAGAATGCGATCAGCGCCGCTCGTGCGAAGGAGCCTGGCGACGATGAAGGGAACGACTTGAAATCTGTTCCATGGGCCGTTCGGAAGTTCGCGGCGTGGCTCTTGGCAGCCATGAGCGCGCTCTTCTACGAAGGCGCCCTTGCTCAAAGTTTTAACTGCGATCTCGACGTTTATGACGGTCCGCCCGAGGTCGGCAACGGCGCTCCCTCTAAGACCTTCGCTGGTGCGGCAGGCCAGCCTGGGTACTGGAATCGCGTCCTAGGCAATCCCACCGAACCGTGGCAGCTGCTCGACTTGGCCGGAATGCCGACGGGAGCGACTTTGCACACCATCGGCGATCGGGCCGGTGTGTCAGGCATCAATAATCCGGCCAACACCGGAGACTATGCTCTTCTGTTGAACGATGCCGCATTTTTTCAGAGCGAAATGAGCTACGTATTTAGAGGGCTGACGAACGGAGAATACACCGTATTCACCTACGCCGTGCTGCCCGTCCCGCGGATCATGCCCGTACAAGTATCCATTGCCGGCTCGAGCAGCCCCAATCCGCAGGTTGTGGCCGGACCCATGCCGGGTAACGCATTCGCCCTTTACGTTACTCATGCACGGCATGAGGTACTGGTCGACGACGAGACCCTAACGGTGCGAGTGCGGTTTCAATCTCCTCCCGCAGGCCCGGTAAACGGGTTTCAGTTAACCCTGGTTCCGACGCCAAACCCGTTGGTTGGCCTGGGTGCTGCCATGCTAGGTTTCATCTTCGCCGCAAGGAGAAGACCGCATCCTGTCGAACTGCTCCGATGCCAGCGGTGGAAGGGTAGTCCTCAAGCGCTCGATGAGCGAGGTGAACCATTATGAACACTAGCATTCTTCCGGCCGTTCTCAGCGTCCTAATTGCGAGTTCCGTGCCCGGTGTGCAGTCAGGATGGCCGCAGTATTACGACTTGGCAAATCTACGTGACGAAGGCATGTTTGCTGTGGGCGATATGCACGGCAACTTGATCGTAACGGGAACCGCGACCGTTACGGGTGGGAATGCAGACATCGTTACACACAGTTATGCCTCGAACGGAGGCATCAACTGGACGAACCGGTACGAAAGTACATTTGGAAGCGATTACCCGGTCGGTATCGCGGTGGACCGCCTGGGATTCGTTTACGTGGCGGGCACGAAAGTGGTCAGTCTGACGGACATGGATTACGTGGCAATCAAGATCAGTCCCGACGGCACACCCGTCTGGACTCGAACGTACAACTCGGGCGCAAGCGACGTGGCCGCCGGTATGTCGCTGGCCGCCAATGGCGACGTCGCCGTGACCGGCACCAGCAACGGGTTCAGCAGTCCCTACACGGACATCGTCACGATGGTCTGGGACGCCAACGGGACCCCGAAGTTTGGCTGGCCGACCATTTGGGGCGCGGGAAACCAGGCGAACGACCTAGCCGCGGCGGTCACGGTTTCGTCGTCCTCAGACGTGATCGTGGCGGGCCACACTGCGAGCAGCGGAACAATCGACCAGGTCTATTGGGTTAAGGTGAGTCCATAGCGGACGGCTTCGACCCACGCTCTGTGGACCATGAACGCCACCTACGGCTGTCCATGAATGCGCCCTACGGTTTTGGGAGAGTTCGTACCGATCGTGTCCGAGAGAAAGGTCTTCTGATAATCATTATTATGGCTATATCGGCTTCTCTTCCGGGGGAGCGTGTCCACGAAGGCCTGTGCAGTGTTTTCGCGCTAGCAGAGCGCGGCGTGCAGTTCGCCCAGGCTCAGATCCTCGAGGTCGCGATCCGGCACGGACGCGGCCGCTCGGGAATCGTCCTTGATGTGCCGTTTGGCCTCCTCGTAGCTCATCGTGGGGTTCTGGAACGCCAGCCCGCGCGTGGCGAGCATCGCGTCGAACATCGCCGTATTCCAGGTCATGCCGGCGAGAGCCTCCTTTCCGGGGCCGAGCGCGGTGACGAGCACGTGGTCCGCGGTGTGGTTCTGGCTCGTCCAAAGCAGCTTCGTGTGGTTCCCCAGGACGGTCGCGACGGTGCCGTTCAGGCTGCGCAGGAACTCGGAGGTCCGGAAGGGCGAGGCGCCGTTCATCGCGCCGATGATCGCGTCGGCCTCGTCTTCGTTCAGCGAAACCCCGAGCAGCTGCTTGGTCGCGTCCCGGATGCCGCCGCGAGATTTGTTCTTTTCGTAGGCGTCGAAGAGCCGGGCATAGCTCGACTTCATTCCCTTAAGGGTCTTCATGCCGGCGGTGCTGTCGAAGTACTCGTCACCCGCGCCGTTCAGGGACGGGCCTCCCGTCGCGTGGTCCGCGGTGACGATAACCAGGGTCTCGCCGTCTTCCAGTGCGAACTCGACGGCGACGCGCACGGCGTCCTCGAAGGCGATCTGGTCGAAGAAGGTCGCCGCCAGGTCGTTCGCGTGTCCGCCGTGGTCGACCCTCCCGCCTTCGATCTGAAGCGCGAACCCGTTCGGCGCGCCCCGGAGCTTCTTTAGGGCGACGCGGGACATATCGGCGAGAGTCGGAACGGAGGCCTGAAGCGCGGGGTCGTTGTCGCGATCCACGGTGTAGGGCATGTGGCTGGAAGAGAAGACGCCGAGCAGCTTCCCTCCGGCCGCGCTCATCAGCTCGCTACGTGTCTTCACGATCGTGTACCCGCGGCCGCGAAACGCGGCATAGAGGTCGCGTTTGTCGGAGCGGCGATTTGGCGAAAACCACCGGTCGCCGCCGCCGAGGAGCACGTCCACGCCCGCGGTCAGGTGCTGCGCCGCGATGTCGGCCTCCTTGTCCCGTTGCTCGATCTGGATCGCGAATCCGGAGGGCGTAGCGTGGGTGATCGTCGTCGTCGTTACGAGCCCGGTGCGCATTCCCTGCTCTCGGAGCAAGCTGTAGAGCGTGCGCAGCTTCGTTCCGTCCGGGAACATGTTAATCTGGCCGTTCCACTGTCTCCGGCCGCTGCCCCAGGCGCCGGCGGCGGCGGCCGAGTCCGTTACGACGGAGCTGAGCGAGCGGGTGTCCTGCAGGCCGTTCACGACGTAGGGCTGGTCCATGAGCCACGACCAATACGAGCGCCTGCCCTGTGTCGCCTGAAGGTAGTGGTCCACGAGCGTCATGACGCTGACCGCCATGCCGTCCACCACGCAGAAGACGATGTTCTTGGCTTCCTTGCTCGCCGAAGAAGCGCCGCCAAGGCTCTTCGGGAGACCAAAGACGCCCGCTCCCACTCCCGCCGCACCGAGGCCGAGCACGGATCGGCGGGAGAGCTTGTTTCCGCTCGATTTCGGTTTCTTGCTCACGGCTGCCTCTTATTACCCGCTTTCGCGTACAGGACGGCTCTGAAGCCGTTAAGTTCCCGTGAACGTTATCCGTCGGGCCGCTCGGTGCGCTAATGCCGCCGGCTCAACCCTTGTGTGCGCGCTTATGAAGCTCTGCGCGCACCTGTTCGTCCGAGACCGGCGAAAAGTCCTCGTAGTAGCTTCCGACGGCGCCGAATCCATGCTCTGGGATCTTGAGGACGACCACCTCGTCCGCTTCGCGGCGCAGGACCTCGACGGTTTCCGGCGGACCGACGGGAACAGCCGCCACCAAGCGCTCCGGGCGCTGGGCGCGAACGGCATGCAGCGCCGCGCGAAGCGTATATCCGGTTGCTACTCCGTCGTCCACGACGATCGCGATCCTTCCCTCCGCGCTTAGCATCGTCGCGCGCGCGCCAAAACGGGCCCTGCTTTCGCGCGCGGACGCCGATTCGCGGAGAACTGCCGACTCCAGCCAGGACGAATCGAGGCTCGCGGTTTCGGTTGAGTTCAAGAGGGGCGGTCCGGCCTCTGCGACAGCGCCGATCGCGTATTCCAGGCTGGAGGGATGGCCGATCTTGCGGACCCCCACGATGTCCAGCGGGGCGCCCAGGGCGCGCGCGATCACACCGCCCACGATCACGCCGCCCCTCGGCAGCGCGTAAACGACGCAGTCCTTCCCTACCTGGGCGCGCAGTGTGTCGGCCAGTCTGCGGCCCGCGTCCGCGCGATCCAAGAACGCGCCTTCCCCGCTTCGAAACCAGATGCCGATCTCGCCCTCCCTTCCCAAGATACTCGGAACGGACCGCGGAGCTACTGGGTAGCCTGCGCGCACGAACCGTATGCTTTCCGATCCCAGGCCGAACGGCTCGACGGAGCGCACCCCGTTGCGCATAGTGATGCTTTCGTGGGAGTACCCGCCCAGGATCGTGGGAGGAATCAGCCCCCACGTCTCCGAGCTGTCGCGCCAGCTTGCGCGACAAGGCGTGGAGGTGCACGTGGTGACCAAGTCCACGCCGAAAGCGCCGGACGACGAGGTCGAGGAGAGCGGCGTAAACGTGCACCGCGTTCACTTGGAGCGCGAGCCCACGGACTTTTTCCACGAGATCCGTCTGCTGAACGCCGCAACCGAGCGCCGCGTGCGAAAGCTGCTGGAGGAGTTTCGGTCGGAGGGCAAGCCGACGCTCTTCCACGCGCACGACTGGCTGTCCCTGGACTCCGCGCGCGAGCTGAAGTACGAGTACAAGCTGCCGATGGTCGCCACCGTGCACGCGACGGAAGAGGGCCGAAACGGCGGCATCTGGACGGAAACCCAGCGAACCATCCACGACCTCGAGTACTGGCTGACCTACGAGGCATGGCGCGTCATCGTGTGCTCGGAGTTCATGAAGGGCGAGGTATCGCGGACGTTCAACTGTCCGGAGGACAAGATCGAAGTGATCCACAACGGGATCGACGCCTCCAAGTTTCGCTTCGAGTGGCCCGATAACGAACGAGCGCGCTTTCGAGCATGCCTCGCCTCGCCCGACGAGAAGATCGTGCTGTTCGTTGGTCGCTTTGTTCGCGAAAAGGGGATTCAGGTACTTCTCGGCGCGGCGGGAGCGATCCTCGCTCGGGAGCCCGGGGTGCGCTTCGTGATCGTTGGAGGCGGCAGACGCGAAGTGTTCGAGCGGTTCGTGCGATGGTACGGCATCGAAGACCGAGTTCTGTTCACGGGTTTTTTGTCCGGCAGGCAGCTGCACCAGCTCTATCGCGTGGCGGACGTGGCGGTCTTCCCTTCCCTGTACGAACCGTTCGGGATCGTGGCGCTGGAGGCGATGGCGGCGGGCGTTCCTGTGGTGGCGAGCGACGCGGGGGGCTTGCGCGAGGTCGTTTTGCACGGGGAAACCGGCGTAACGAGCTATGCGGGGAACGCGGAGTCGCTTGCGTGGGCGGTGCTGCACGCGCTTGAGGACCCAAAGCGCGCGCGACGGATGTGCGAGGCGGCGACGGATCGCCTATCGAGGGACTTTGATTGGTCTTTGCTCGCTCGACGGACCATCGGAGTATACGAGCGCGTTTGGATGGAGTTTATGAACAGCTGGTGGGCGCAGGAGACGCTCTGGCCGGTCACGCCTGGAGCGGAGGAGCGCGCAGAGCGCCTTCGAGTGCGCGAATTGGCGGAGCGGGGCGAGGCGGTGGCGAAGCCCTTCCCGCAGGTTGCCGTGCCCGAGGAGCCGGTGCGCGTCTCGTACAAGGAGCACGAGGAGGACGCGGGGAGCTGAACCGTCAAGGTTCCCGCCTCTAAACGAGACTTCGAACGAGAAGCGATTGCCCGTCCCGACGGACCCCCATCCCCGGCCCTTCCCCCTACTCCTCGGGGATTCGGAGCATGGGGAAGGGAGTGCTAGGTATCCCCCTCCCCCTGCCGGCCGAACGGCAGGCGAGGGGGAGGGGAAAGGGGTGGGGGTTCCGGGCGCGCGGTCGCCATAGGCCGGAACGGAGTCCTTCGGCCGCCGTCCGCCTGCCTGACCCCCATCCCCGACCCTTCCCCCTATCCCAGCACGCCGGGACATGGGGAAGGGAGTTTTCTTGTGCCCCTACTCTTCGGCAACTCGGAGTATGGGGAATGGAGTGCTACCTGGCCGAGACTCAGATCCGCGACCTTCGCTCACGGACCGCTTCGCGAGCGGCATCCAGGGTCAAATCGAACCCGTCGAGCAGCGCCCGCAGACCTTGTGGAGCTAGCCGGACGGCCGCGAGCAAAAGGTCGCCCGAGCGGAGGGGCGTCTCTGCTTCGTCCTTTGCGGCTAAATCACGCGCCTCCTTGGCGGATGCCGCGAGGAGGTCTTCCATCGTCGGCCCGGAACTGGCATGCCCCTCGTTCACGAGAGTACCGAGAAGCTCCCGCTGCAGCTCTCGCATGATCCCTTCGATCGGGAAGCCGGCGTCCTCCAGCGCTGCGGCGGCTTCCCCGTCGCGGTCCGACAAGAGCATCACGAGCGTCGTTTCGGCAACGGCGCTACCGCCCGCCAGCTTTCCGAGGTGAACGTTTTGCAGGAGCTTCTCCAGGCCGGCCAAAAGGGTCTCGGAGCCTTCGGGAACCGGCCAAAGGTGAAAGCTCCGCCACCTTCCCTTCCCTGTCTGAGGCTGTCCCGGACCGATTCCTTCGGCGCCGCCGGCGTCCTGAAGGTCGAGCGTTGCCTGTCTGGCGGCATCCAACTCGACGCCAAGCTTGTAAAGCACCCTGCCAGCCAGGCCGTCACCTTCCCTGATGAGGCCGAGAAGCAGGTGCTCGGTTCCGATGTAGTTGTTGTTTAGGTTCCGAGCTTCGTCGTATGCCAGATCGATCACTCTCTTGGCGCGCGGGGT
>Ga0187892_10002583_pt1 | contig 35596 bp, 26 predicted proteins | sample MA1701073metaG_FD_139345 | JGI IMG/M metagenome (GOLD analysis project Ga0187892, IMG submission 139345) | Bio-ooze microbial communities from a basaltic lava cave in the Kipuka Kanohina Cave System on the Island of Hawaii, USA - MA170107-3 metaG ... | reverse complement strand
TTTTCGCGAGCCTCCTCATATCCGGGGTTACGAGGTCGGGGGTTACGCCAAAAATCTCGGACGCCGTCCTGTTATGAATGTCGCTTCCTGTCATGAACGCTTCGATCAGGCTCTCGTCCCCGGAGAAATGGGCCAAGAGCCTGAGCTCTATCTGGGAGTAATCGGCCGAGAGCATCATGTAGCCCTCTTCGGGTATAAACGCCTCCCTTATGCGCCTCCCCTGAGCGGTCTTTATGGGTATATTCTGGAGGTTCGGGTCGCTCGAGCTGAGCCTCCCGGTAGAGGAGCCCACGGGATTAAAAGAAGTGTGCAGTCTGCCGGTCCTGGGATTGATGAGCCTTGGAAGCGCGTCCACGTAAGTGGACTTGAGCTTGGAAAGCGTTCTGTGCTCGAGCACCTTCTCGGGTACGGGATGGAATTTGCTGAGGTCGTTCAGCACCTCGACGTCCGTCGAGGACTCCCCGGTTTTCGTGAGCTTTTTCTGTGGGAGGCGGAGCGTCTCGAACAGGACCTGCCTCAGCTGTATGGGGGAATTCAGGTTGAACTCGTATCCGACCTCCTCGAAGATCGCTTTTTCTATATCTTTGAGCCCCGCCTCGAACTCCTTCGATAATTCCCTGAGCTTGCCCGCATCGACCTTAACCCCGTTGATCTCGATACGCGCCAGGACCTCTATGAACCTGAGCTCTACGTCCCTGTAAACACGGAGCAGACCGAGCTCCTCGAGCTCCCGGGAGAGCTTACGGGCGAGAAGCATTGCCACGTCCGCGTCTTCGCAGGAATAAACCTTCGCTGCCTCTAGCTCCACTTCCTCGAAGTTGATTTTGGATTTTCCCGTCCCGGTGACGTCCTTGTAGGAGATCATGCTGTGCCCGAGATAGAGACGGCAGAGCTCGTCCAGGCTGTAGCTTATCCTCGAGGAATCGAGCATGTGGGCCGCAATCATCGTATCGAATGAGATGCCGTTAAGCCCGAGCCCGTACATCTCTAAGAGCACGAACTCGTATTTGATGTTCTGGCCGATTTTCCGGAGATTTTCATCCTCGATGAGGGGCTTCAATTTCCCGAGCACGGCTGGGAGGCCGAGCTGTCTCGTCGAAGAGTCTGCGAGCGACCTGTGCGCGACGGGGACGTAATACGCCTCGTGAGGGGCCGGACAGAGCGCTATGCCCACGATCTCAGCGAGCATGGGGTCCGTGGAGGTCGTCTCCAGATCGATAGAGACCTCGCCCGTCTCCTTTATCCTTCTTATCACGCGGTCGAGGCCGTCTTCGGTCAATATGAGCGAATAGTCGTCGTAGGGGACGGTACGGTTCTCATCCGGTTTCTCTGCCGCGCCGCCTCCGTCGCCCAATTCGCGGAGCAGGTTCTTGAATTCGAGCTCGTCAAATAACGACCTGAGCCCGGCCTTATCGAATCCCTCGTACCTGAATTTTTCGAGCTCCATGTCGAGGTCGATGTCGGTCTTGATCGTAACGAGCTCTTTACTGAGGAGCGCGTCCCCCTTTTTTTCGGTGATCAGGTTGCGCTGCCTTTCCGCGAGGTCGTCCAGGTTCTGAAGAAGGTTGTCGAGGGAGCCGAACGATTTGATAAGCCCTATAGCAGTCTTCTCGCCTATGCCCTTGACGCCGGGGATGTTGTCGACCTGGTCTCCCATGAGGGCGAACACGTCGGTCACCCTGTCGGGGGGCACGCCGTATTTCTCGACGACGTCCCCTGTGCGGGTCTCTTTATTCTTCATCGTATCGAGGAGAGTGACCTTGTCCGACACGAGCTGTGTAAAGTCCTTATCCCCTGTGACGAGAACGACGTCTATGCCTCTCCTCTCGTAGTCCCTCGCGATCGTGCCCATTATGTCGTCGGCCTCGAAACCCTCCATGCGGAACTGGGGTATTTTGAACGCGTCCACGACTTGGAAGATCTTGTCGAACTGCGGGACGAGGTCATCAGGGGGCGCCCCTCTGTTGGCCTTATAGAGCGGGTACATCGCGTTCCTGAACGTATCCCCCTTGGCGTCGAATACTATCCCCAGGTACTCGGGCTTATAGTCCTTCAGGAACTTGAAAATCATGGAAGCGAAACCGTAGACGGCGTTCGTCGGAAACCCCTTCGACGTGCTTAAACGCCTTATCGCGTAATAGGCCCTGAATATGTAGGAGCTGCCGTCGATGAGATATAAAACAGGTTTTTCCATAACCGTACAGTTTAGGTTTTAAAGGTAAGGGTGTCAAAAAGGGAAGCTCTGTGGGCACTGCCGTCCGGCAGAAACTTTATGTTTTGAAGTAAATCGTGAATAATATCTGATATCTCTGCAACGTCGTCCTTAGAGAAAGAACGGCAGGAAGGGGGGACCAAATGAAATATCTCTTGATCCAGTGGATAATAAGCGCGGCCAGTCTCCTGATAGTGTCTTACATCATTCCGGGCTTCGTGGTGGAGGGCATAGGGACAGCACTACTGGCTGCCGTGATAATAGGCCTTATAAACGCCACGATAGGGTTATTCCTCAAGATTATCACTATCCCGCTCTCGATACTCACGTTCGGCATCTTCCTCCTCGTAATCAACGCACTGATGCTGATGCTGGCCTCGTCGATATTATCTCCGGGCTTCCACGTGAGCGGGTTCTGGACGGCATTCTTCGGGGCCGTCGTGATGGCGATAGTCAGCATGATACTGCGCCGTTTGTTAGGAGAAAAGTGATCGGTCCGGTCAGCCGTGCGGCCGTATAATGACCTTGATCGAATCCCGCGCCTCTTCGACCATGCGGAAACCTTCCTGAGTCTCCGAAAGGTCGAGCCTGTGAGTAACCATGCCGCCGACATTCACCCTCCCGGCCCTGATTAATTCGAGGGCTACAGCGAGGTCAGAGGGGGAAGCCGCGTAAGAGCTCACGGTCTTGATGCCCGACCACCAGAATTCATTGTACGGGATCTTAAGCTCCGCATCGGGACCGGAAGGGGCGAAAAAGAGTATAGTCCCGCCGGGCTCGACGAGATTGAAAGAGTCCTCTATCGCGGACTTCGCGCCCGTGCATACGATAACCATGTCGGCGAGACGGCCTTCGTTGACGCCGCGGACATATGAAGCTACGTCCCCGCCTGCGTCGACGGCGTGATCGGCGCCGAAATCGGAAGCTGCCTTGAGCCTGAAACCGCTTATGTCGGATGCGATTATGCGTCCCGCCCCCCGGGCGCGCGCGAGCTGAATGTGGAGTATCCCCGTTATGCCGCTCCCCATCACGAGGACGCAGTCAGTCATCTGAAGCCCGGCAAGCCTCTGGCCGCGGACGACGCACCCCAGGGGCTCGACGAACGAAGCCTCGTCGTACGAGACCTCGTCGGGGAGCCTGAGCACGCCCCTGTCTACGTTTATAGCGGGTATGCGTATGTACTCCGAGAAACCGCCCGGATCGAAATGGGTCATCCTCAGGGTCCTGCACGCCGAGTGGTTGCCCCTCAAGCAGTAATAGCAGGTGTTGCAGGGGACGTGGTGAGTCGCTATGACACGGTCGCCCGGTTTGAATTTCTCTACGCCCTCGCCCGTCCTGACTACCTCGCCCGCGACCTCGTGACCGAGAACGATGGGAGCCTTAGGCATGCGGTACCATTCCATGAGATCGCTCCCGCATACGCCGCTCGCGTAGACACGCATGAGTATCTCGCCGGGGCCTATTTCGGGAACGGGCATCTCCTCGAGCCTGATATCCCTGTTGTTGTAATACATCGCTACGCGCATGCTTTTTCCGGGCGCTGCGGACGGCTGTTTTACGGATTTCCTGCCTGGTTTGGTTTTTATACGCCTGCTACCTTTTTGGATTCTTCGTTCTTCAGGCCGAGGAAGAGGTCGTGTGCCTGTTTGGGCTTCAGGTTCTCGTGGACAATCGACCTGATCGCCCTTATTACAGCTACAGGGTGATCGTTCTGCCAGATGTTCCTCCCCATATCCACACCGACCGCACCCTGCTGGATAGCATTGTATGTCATATCGAAGACGTCCATCTCGGTCTCGAGCTTGGGCCCTCCGGCGATCACGATCGGCGCGGGGCAGCTCGCCGTGACCTTCTCGAAATCCTCGCAGTAATAGGTTTTGACTATATGGGTGCCGAGCTCGGCGCATATACGGCAGCATAGGGAGAGATACCTGGCATCCCTCTTCTCGAGCTCCTTCCCCACCGCGGTGATGCCCAGGACCGGAATGCCGTATTCCTCGCCCTTATCGACCAGCTCCGCCAGATTGAGTAGCGTCTGCCGCTCGTGCTCGCTGCCCACGAATACGGATATGCCCACGCCTGCGACGTTAAGCCGTATAGCGTCCCTGAATGAAGTCGTGAGGCCTTCGTCCGAGAGATCCGGCCCGACGATGCTCGAGCCTCCCGAGACCCTCAGAACCACATTAGCGCGGGATTCCGGATCGACGGAGCTCCTGAGCACCCCCCTCGTGAGCATTATGGTATCGGCATAGGGCAGAAGGGGCGTTATCGTCTGCCGGGGGACCTCGAGCTTATGCGTGGGGCCGAGGAAGTACCCGTGGTCGAACGCAACCATTACAGCCCTCCCCGTATCCGGGTTGATTATCCTGGCCATTCTATTTTTCATGCCCCAGTCCATAACCGTAACACCTCTCATTTGTTAGAATTTATCACAAAACTTTAAAGTAAGGCAGGCCGGTTGTCAATCTAAGGCGGTTATTAACTGAAAATACCGAGTGCGGGCAAGCCGTTATGATATTAACAGACGATTAAAATTTTCTTTACATTGAGACCGTATAATGATCGGATGGCGAAGAAACGGACGATTTTACCCGTATGCAAACTATTCGGAAGACAGAAATCCACGTTTTTTGCATCTGCACATAATTATCCTGCTAATGACATTATATTGTGTATTTACAATTGGTTATAACTCATTATCTATGTGCAATTGCAAAAATATTGCTTGACTCCATGCTATTTGACCTTAAATTTATATGTATGGAGAAAACCATGAACAGATATGAACAGGGTATAGAGAGATTCAAGGAAATCAAGGGCAACGGGGCGGATAAGTCTATCGAGCGCTTGAAATCGTTACACCCTGACCTCGAGAAGCTGATTATGGAGTTCGCGTTCAACGATATTTACGGAAGGCCCGAACTCAATATGAGGTCGAGGGAGATCGCGACAGTCGCCGCCCTTGCGGCCATGGGACACACCGCGCAGCTCAAAGTCCACATACAGTCGGCTTTGAACGTCGGGGTAACGAAGGTAGAGATCGTCGAAATCATTCTCCAGATGGCCCTATACGCGGGCTTCCCCGCGGCTATTAACGCGATGCAGGCTGCAAGAGAAGTATTCGACGAGATAGAAGCCAATAAAATAAACACGAGCGGCGGCGGCATATCGCCCGAAAGCAAGAAGCTTGCATCCCTATGACATCGACAACGCCGCATTCCGGAACCGTAAAAGTAAACGGTATAGACCTGTATTATGAAATCCACGGCTCGGGCGAGCCCCTTTTATTGATCGAGGGGCTCGGATACTCGGCATGGATGTGGTATAAGCAGGTCCCGGTCTTCTCCCGGAGGTATCAGGTCATACTCTTTGACAACAGGGGAGCGGGGAACACCGACAAGCCCGATTCGGAATATTCGATAGAGATAATGGCCGACGACGCCTCGGGACTCCTGAGAACGCTCGGCATCGGTCAGGCCCACGTCCTCGGAATCTCCCTCGGGGGGTTCATAGCCCAGGAGCTCGCCCTGAGACACCCCGACCTCGTGAAGAGCCTTTGCCTCGTATCGACTAACTCGGGCCCCGGAAAACGGGCACTTAGGAATTCCCAGCACATGAACGGCATATTCAAGCTCTGGGGTATCCTGCCCGGGACGTTCGAGATGGGGGGAAAGGCGAGCGTGCCTTTGGGGTTCGAATACGGAATCACCAAAGAGGACAGGATTCGCTACGGCCTCTCCCTCGCGTTCACGCCCGATTACTACAGGCAGAATCCGGAGGAGATCGACCGTATAGTCAGATGGAGACTAGAGAACCCGCAGCCCGGTTACGCGTGGACGCGTCAGCTCATGGCGGGGATGAATTTCGATTCATCCGTGCGCGCCGAAAGCATTCACGCGCCGGCGCTGGTCCTGAACGGGGCCGAGGACAGGATAGTCACGCCGGAGAGCGCCCGGGAGCTTGCCGGGAGAATCCCTGACTCCAGATATGTAGAGATCGAGGGGTCGGGACACTTGCTCTTTATCGAGAGGTCGGACGAGTTCAACGATATAGTTATGGGTTTTCTTGACGAGGTGTGCGTGAAACACAACTCTCAAGCCGGAAGCGGAGATAATGCCGGGTGGTGGAAAAAAATCGCGACCTTTCTCACCGGCCGCTACAGCCTGAACGGAAACGCCTTAAAGAAATAATTCTCAATTACCACTGTCTCCCGTCGCCGATATTTCCCTGTTCACTTCATGCATGTCTCGAATGCGGACTTAAAAGCGCGGAGAGCGAGCCCGACGTGCTCTTCAGTATGCCCGGCCATGAGCGTGGCCCTTATCCTGCACTTGCCTTCGGGGACCGAGGGCGGCCTGACGGCAGGGGTATAGACGCCGTTCTCCCTGAGCGCGGCGGCGAATTCGAGAGCGGGCTCCGCCCCGCCTATCAGCACAGGAACTATTGCGGAATCTGACGGGAGGACCGTGAGTCCGATATCCATGAGACCACTCTTGAAAATTTTTATCAGACGCCAGAGGTGTTCCCTCCTACCGGGCTCGTTCTCGATTATATCTATCGCCGCTATGGACGCGGCGAGAGACGCGGCAGGAAGCGAAGTATCGAAAATATAGCTCCTGACGCGGTTCCTGATGAAATCGGTGAGCTCCCGGCTGCCGGCGATATAACCGCCGAGGGAGCCGATTGCCTTTGAAAGCGTGCCCATCACCACAGGCACTTCATCCTCCACTCCGAAATGTTCCGTAGCCCCGCTGCCTCTCCTGCCTAGCACCCCGGTCGCGTGAGCCTCGTCGACCATGAGCATGCATCCGAACCTCTCCGAAAGCCCGGCCAGACTGGGGAGTGGGGCGAGGTCTCCGTCCATGCTGAAGACCGTATCCGTAACTATGAGCCTCTTCCCTTTCCTTGCCCCGTCCGACATAAGCAGCGATTCAAGGTGCCCGGTATCGAGGTGCCTGTAGATACGTACGTCCGCCCGGGATAGCCTGCACCCGTCTATGATGGAGGCGTGGTTGAGCTCGTCGCTGTATACGGTATCACCCTCGCTTACAAGAGACGAGATCGTCCCTATATTCGCCAGGTAGCCCGAGCTGAATATTATCGCGGCTTCAGTGTTTTTAAATGACGCTATCCGCTCCTCGAGCTCCCTGTGGAGGTCGGTGCTCCCGCTCACGAGGCGCGAGCCGCCCGAGCCCGTCCCGTATTTCCCGAGCGCCCGCCGGGCGGCCTCGACGACCCCGGGGTCTACTGACAGACCGAGATAGCTGTTCGAGGCCAGGAGTATGTACCGCTTCCCGTCTATAGTTATTTCGGGGGACTGTCCCGTCCCGAGCTCCGTAAGGGCCCGGTAGAGATTTTTATCCCTGATATGAGCTAAATCCTTTTCAATCCAGTCGAGCGTGTTTTTCATTATGAGAAACGCTTCTGTTTACATCACACTTGCGTGACATGAGGGCCGTCATATTTTATCACGCGGCTTCTGTCGCCCTTTTGATCGAGTTATACGTCGCGCGGACGAGCTTTTTCAGATCTTCCATGGGTATCCCGAGAGGGGGCATGAGGACAACGACGTTTCCGAGGGGGCGTATCAGCACCTCCTCTTTCATCGCCTCATCCGCGACCCTCCATCCTATCCTCATCCCGGCTGGATAGGGCTCCTTTGATTCTTTATCGAGGACGAGCTCAATGCCGGCCATGAGCCCCTTGCTCCTCACGTCGCCCACGTGCCTGAGGCCGCTGAACTCCCTGAGCTCTTCTTCGAGGTACGTGATCTTCTGCTTCAGGTTCTCGAGCGTATCGTACTTTCTGAAGGCTTCGAGGTTGCCGAGCGAAGCCGCGCAGGCAAGGGGGTTCCCCGCATAGCTGTGGCCGTGGAAGAAGGTCTTGAACTCCTCGTATTCGCCGAGGAACGCATCGTAGACGTCCCCGGTCGTTATCGTGGCCGAGAGCGGGAGATAACCTCCCGTCATGCCCTTTCCGAGGACGAGGATATCGGGGGTCACGTCCTCGTGCTCGCAGGCGAACATCCTGCCTGTCCTGCCGAAGCCCGTCGCCACTTCGTCGAGTATCAGGAGGACTCCGTACCTGTCGCAATACTCGCGCACTCGCTTGAGATAGCCCGGAGGGGAAACTATCATGCCCCCCGCGGCCTGGACGTAGGGCTCCATTATGACCCCGGCGATTTCCTCGTGACGGGCTTCGAGAATATTCCCAAGCTCTCCCGCGCACGCGAGCCCGCAGGAGGGGTAGGTTTTCCCGAGCTCGCACCTGTAGCAGTAATAAGAAGGGGCCTGAAGGGTCTCGAAGAGAAGCGGTTTGAAAGCCGAATGGAAAAGATCGATCCCGCCGACTGAAACCGCCCCGAGGGTATCGCCGTGGTAGGCGTTCCGGAGCGAGACGAATTTGGTTTTACCGGGCTTCCCTCTGTGCTGCCAGTACTGGAAAGCCATTTTAATCGCGACCTCGACGGCGCTTGCCCCGTCGCCTGAATAAAAAACCTTTTTCAGCCCCGGAGGGCAGATGTCTATGAGCTCTTTCGCAAGCAGCGCGGCAGGGGCGTTCGTAACTCCCAGCAGCGTGCTGTGGCTGAGCAGGTCCACCTGCTCTTTAATGGCGTTGTCTATCTCTGGTACCCGGTGGCCGTGTATATTCACCCAGAGCGACGAAACCCCGTCGATATACCGCCTGCCTTCGGAATCTATGAGGTATGCCCCTTCGCCCCGTTCTATGACAACGGGGTCCTTCCCCTCGTATTCCCTCATCTGGGTGAAGGGGTGCCATATAAATTCCTTATCGTAAGCTCCCGAATTTTTCTTTCTGTCCGACATCTCTGTGATTGCTGCGGCTTTTTGAGGATGGGGGTTTATGCCGGAATTGACCGGCGGGAATCCGGTCAGTTAACATCTTTTCTGACCGGCATTTCGAGGTCGTCGAGCATCCTTAGGTCCTCCTCCGGAGACCTGCCCGGAGTGGTAAGGTAATTTCCCAGAATCATCGCGTTCGCGCCGGCAATAAGCCCCATCGACTGCAGGTCCCTGAGCGTAACCTCCCTTCCCCCGGCTGTCATGAGTATTTTATCCGGCAGTATGAGCCTGTATATAGCTATTGTCTTGACCGCTTCGAAAGGCTGGAGCGCCCGGAGCTTTTCGAACGGGGTGCCGGGTCTCGGGTTGAGAAAATTGATAGGCACCCAGCTCGGACCGAGCTCTTTTAACTCGAAGGCGAGCTCGAGCCTCTGTATCGGCGATTCCCCCATTCCGAGTATCCCCCCCGAGCAGAGGTGCATTCCCGCTTTTTTTACCAGCTCCGCCGTCCTGAGCCTGTCATCGTAGGTATGCGTCGTGCAGATGCTGGGGAAGTAGCTCCTGCAGGTCTCGAGGTTATGGTTGTACCGCCAGACCCCGTGCTCCTTGAGCTCGTAAGCCTGCTCTTCCCTGAGGTCCCCGAGAGAGCAGCCTATCTTGAGGCTCGTTTCGGCGCGGAGCAGATCCACAGCTTCGAGCACCTTTTTGAATATCCTGGGCGTCGGCCCCTTTGCGCTTATGACGATGCAGAAGTCCATCGCCCCGAGCTTCTCCGACTGTTTGGCCGCAAGCAGTATCTTCTCGGCCGCCACGAGCGGATGCGCGGTGACTTCGGTATCGTAATGCGCCGATTGGGAGCAAAAAGAGCAGTCTTCCGGGCAGTTGCCTGTCTGAGCGCTGATGATAGACCTTAAAAAAACGCCGTCGCCCTTATATTTTAAAGTGACTTTCCTGGCCAGGGAAATAAGGTCCGGAACCTCCGGCTTTTCGAGCTCGCAGAGTGCCCGGGCCTCTTCAAAACTTATGGGCTCCTCATTGACAAGCAGCTTCTCGGCAACAATATTAAGGACTGAAATACCGGCTCTCCCGTCTCTCCATCTGGAATTGCTCTTAGATTACTGGAAGGGCATTTATTGTCAATAACACTAGCCTTTTTCAGGAAAGGTATTATATAATTATTTATGGAAGATTGCCCGGACCAGCGGGGACAATAATACGGATAAAGACATTATATCCCCGATGGTATACAATGTATGCTTTATAAACGGGTGTATAGTTGAATTATTTAGTTTCGTTACACCCGGCGCAGGTCCGAATAAAGGCTTTATTCGTATATATTCCGTATATATACAGAACGATTATAATAGAAAAGTGCAGGATAAAAATTTCATAACCATCTCACACGAGACTGACAAACAGGAGGAATCACGCCAATGGAGCAAGTACTGACGCTCGAAGAAGCCGCTCAATACCTCAAAGTCGCCAAGCCCACACTCTACAGACTGCTGGAAGACGGAAAGATCCCTGCATTCAAGGTCGGGAACCAGTGGAGGTTCACGAAGGAGCTCATTGATAAATGGCTCTGGGACCAGCTGCCGAAGAAAAAAAACGTTCTGGTAGTGGACGACGAAAAACTGGTCGCAATGGATATCAAAAAAATAGTTACTTCGGAGGGACACGACGTAATTACGACGCAGAGCGGAGTCGAGGCGTCAAGGGTCATAGAGGATTCGAACATCGATCTGGTATTCCTCGACCTGGTCCTCCCCGACATAAACGGGGTGGAAGTCCTGAAGGAGATTAAAAAAGCAAAAAGCGACTTGCCGGTCGTTATCATTACGGGCTACCCGGACAGCGAGATCATGAACCAGGCCCTCGAGCTGGGGCCGATCTCGGTGCTTAAAAAACCGTTCAACAGGGAGCAGATACGCGATCTGCTGAAGATTCTCCTTGCCCCCGCGACCAGTGCGGGAAGAACCAGGGCCAAGCAATAGGGCCGGGCATACGGGGGGGCGGACAGGCGGGATGCCGGGTTCCGCACCGGACGGACCCTCACTCTTAAAATCAACTGTAGGGCCATGTATAAGCCCGTCAGCTCAGCGTATACGGGGAATACGTCTTCACAACCTCGCTGTGGAGCGTCTATCCAGGGAAGAGTGATTATGCCCGGCCAAATCTCCTCGTTTTGGCTTATATCCTAAAAATTGTATAGAATTCTCTTAGAATAGTTACGGGAGGTATGCAATTTTGCCTGTCAAAATAAGGAAATACGGACTGTTTATAAACGGAAAGGAGACAGATTCCGTCTCCGGGAAGACCTACGTAAGAGAAAACCCGGCGACCGAGGAGACATTTGCCGAGATAGCCGAGGCTCAGAAGGAAGACGTAGACAGCGCGGTAAAAGCGGCGGGGAAAGCGTTTGAAACGTGGTCGAAGGTCCCGGTCGCGGAGCGGGTAAAGCTCGTTCACAGGATTGCCGAGCTCATAGATAAAAACAAAGAAACGATTGCCCTCACCAACACGCTCGAAACAGGAAAGCCCATTAGGGAGAGCCGTCTCGTGGAGATAGGGGGCGCCGTCAGAACACTCGAATACTACTCGGGGGCGGCCACGCGGCTAAACGGCGAGAGCATCTCGGTATCTGAAAACCAGCTAACGGTCACGCTCAAGGAGCCGTTAGGCGTCGTAGCGCAGATAATCCCCTGGAATTTCCCCCTCCTTCTCTCCCTCTGGAAAATAGCCCCCGCGCTTGTGGCCGGATGCACCATAGTGCTCAAGCCCGCGGAATACACGCCCTGCGGCATCCTCGAAGTGGCAAGGCTCTGCTCGGAGGCCGGGCTGCCGGACGGGGTGCTGAACGTCGTGCCCGGTATGGGGGAGGTTGCGGGACAGTCGCTCGTAGAGCACCAGGGAGTGGCGAAGGTGGCGTTCACCGGATCGACGGAAGTCGGAAAGATAGTGATGAGGACCGCGGCCGAGACGATTAAACGAATATCGCTCGAGCTCGGGGGGAAGGCGCCGTGCATCGTTTTCGAGGACGCCGATATAGAGAATACGATAGAAGCCGCGCTGAGAGGAGGGTTCTTCAACCAGGGGGAGAACTGCACCGCCGTAACGCGTCTCCTTCTGCATGAGGACATATACGATAAATTCCTCCCGCCGTTCATAGACAGGGTAAAGCAGATAAGGCAGGGGGACCCCGAGAGCGAGGACACCGAGCTCGGCTCTCTCATCTCCAAAGAACATTTCGACAATGTGAAAGCTTATTTCGAGATGGGAGTAAACGAAGGAGGGCAGGCGCTCCACGGCGGAGGCAGACCCCGGGATATAAAAAACGGGTATTTCTTCGAGCCTACGGTCCTGGCCGACGTCGAGCCCGGCTCGACGGTCGCGTGCAAGGAGATATTCGGCCCGATAGTAGCGGTCATACCGTTTAAGACCGAGGAAGAGGCCGTCAAAATCGCGAACGACACCGTTTACGGTCTCGCCGGAGGGATATGGTCGCGGGATATAAAGAAGGCCCTCAGGGTGGCGAAAGCCGTGAAAGCAGGATACCTGTGGATAAATACATACGGCGGTATAGTGCCGGAGACGCCGTACGGGGGGTTCAAGCAGAGCGGGATAGGGAAAGAGCTCGGCACGGAGGGTCTCGATATGTACCTCGAAACGAAAACGGTAAATATTTATATAGGCGAAAAGATACCGGCCTGGTACAAGGGATGAATAACATCGCGCTTGCCCGTCGTCCTAGCCTGCATACGGGCTGGTGTTGATTGGATATAAACGGTGGAGCGAAAGACCGGATTTATTAACGGCGGATAGGGTCAAGGGAGGTTAGTCGAGCCCATCAGGTACCTGTCGCACTCGCGCGCAGCCTGCCGCCCTTCGTTGATCGCCCATACAACCAGGCTCTGGCCGCGTCTCGCGTCCCCGGCGGCGAATATGCCTTGTACGTTGGTCTTATATTTTCCGTACTCGGCTTTTGCATTCGAGCGGTCGTCCTGCTCTATTTTAAGCTGATTGAGAAGGCCTTCTTCCGGCCCAAGGAATCCCAAGGCCAGGAACACGAGCTGCGCCGGCCAGACCTTTTCGGTGCCCGGTATTTCCCTGAATGAAGTGCGGCCGTTTTCCCCCATCTGCCATTCTATCTGGATTGTATGCAGCTCCTTAACGTTGCCATTCTTATCCCCCGCGAACCTCGTCGTCAGGACCTGGTACCTCCTGGGGTCCTCGCCGAATACCGCCATGGCCTCTTCCTGGCCGTAGCTTATCGTATATACCTTCGGCCACTGTGGCCAGGGGTTTTCGGGGGCGCGCTCGAACGGGGGCTTCTGCAATATCTCGAACTGGAGCAGGCTCCTGCACCCGTGGCGCATCGAAGTGGCCACGCAGTCGGTCCCCGTATCGCCTCCACCGAGCACTATAACGTCTTTATCCTTAGCTGATATGAATTTCTTGTCCTTGAGATTGCTGTCGAGGAGGCTTTTGGTGTTGGCCTTCAGGAACTCCATGGCGAAATGTATGCCCTTGAGCCCCCTGCCTTCGACAGGGAGGTCGCGGGGCTTTGTGGCGCCCGTGCATATTACGACCGCATCGTACTCCTTAAGGAGGTTCTCGGCCGGATAGTCCTTGCCTATCTCGGTATTGGTGACGAACCTGACGCCTTCTTCCGTGAGCAGCCTAACCCTTCTATCGACCACACGCTTGTCCAGGTGGGGGTTGGGGATGCCGTACATGAGAAGCCCTCCCACCCTGTCGTCCCTTTCGTATACGGTAACCAGGTGCCCCGCCTTGTTAAGCTGCGCTGCGCAGGCGAGCCCGGCGGGCCCGGACCCTATGACGACGACTTTTTTCCCTGTCCTCGTCTCGGGTATCTCCGGAACTACCCACCCCTCCTCAAACCCCTTGTCAATTATCGTGCATTCTATGGTCTTGATAGTTACGGGGGTTTCGTTGATGCCGAGTACACACGACCCCTCGCAGGGCGCGGGGCATATCCTGCCCGTGAATTCAGGGAAATTGTTAGTCTTGTGGAGACGCTCGAGCGCTTCTTTCCAGAGCCCCTTGTAAATGAGGTCGTTCCACTCGGGTATGAGGTTATTTACCGGGCAGCCCGCGGTCAATCCGTTTATGATAGTCCCGGTCTGGCAGAATGGGATGCCGCAGTCCATGCACCTCGACCCCTGGACCTTGAGCTTCGCCTCGGGGAGGTGTTTATGGAATTCCTTCCAGTCCTTAATGCGCTCTACGGGCGAGCGGTCGGGCTCAAGCTCTCTCTCGTGCTCCATAAAACCAGTGGGGTCACCCATTAAACTTCCTCCAGCTTAAATTCGATACGATTATACCGGATATTGATTTACTTGTAAGAGATAGAGAGAGAATTAATTGCCGCTTACACGGGCCAGGTCTCTTTTGTTTTCTTCAAAAGCGGCCATGAGGGCTTCTTCCCCGCTGAGGCCGGTTTTTTGGACTTTTTTTATCGCTTCGAGCATTCTCTTGTAATCCTTCGGCATGACCTTGACGAATTTCTCCGACAAATCAGTGAAGCGCGCGAGTATGTCCCTCCCCCTCTCGCTATGGGTGTATTCGACGTGCCGCTTTATCATGCCGTTTATCTCGTCTAAATCTTCCTCATCCGGTATATCGAGGCTTACCATGTCCTTATTGCACCTGACAGGGAAATCGCCGATTTCATCAAGAACATACGCCATCCCTCCCGACATTCCGGCGGCGAAGTTCCTGCCGGTCGAGCCGAGCACCAGGACGCGCCCGCCGGTCATGTATTCGCAGGCGTGGTCGCCCACGCCCTCCACGACGGCGTGGACGCCGCTGTTTCTGACGCAGAACCGCTCCCCGGCCATGCCCCTGATGTAGGCCTCCCCCCCGGTAGCGCCGTAAAAAGCCACGTTTCCGATTATGATGTTTTCTTCGGGTTTGAAGGTCGATCCCTTGGGCGGATAAACGACGATTTTACCGCCCGAAAGGCCCTTTCCGATGTAATCGTTCGAATCGCCCTCCAGGATAAGGGTCATGGAGTTGGGGATAAAGGCCCCGAAGCTCTGGCCCGCCGAGCCGTTGAAATGGAGCCTGACGGTGTCGGGCGGGAGACCGTCCTTACCGTAGCGTCTCGTGATCTCGCTCCCGAGTATCGTCCCTACCGTCCTGTTCACGTTCCTGATCGGTAAAATCGCTTCGACGGGAGTGCCCGCTTCCAGGGCGGGCTTGCATATCTCGAGAAGCAACCTGTTGTCGAGGGCGTCTTTAAGCCCGTGGTCCTGCTCGATTTGACAGTATTTCCCCCAATCGGAGGGCACGTCGGGCTGAAACAGTATCTCCGAGAGGTCCACACCCCTTGCCTTCCAGTGGTCTATCGCCCTCTTCATCTCGAGCTTGTCGGTCCTGCCTATCATTTCGTTGACCGTCCTGAACCCGAGCTGAGCCATGATCTCTCTCACTTCCTCGGCGATGAAGCGCATGAAATTTACGACGTGTGCGGGGTCGCCAGTGAATTTTTTACGGAGCTCCGGGTTCTGGGTGGCGACTCCGACGGGACAGGTGTCGAGGTGGCAGACCCTCATCATTATGCATCCGAGGACCACCAGAGGGGCCGTAGAGAAGCCGAACTCTTCCGCCCCGAGAAGGGCTGCGATGACCACGTCGCGTCCGGTCTTCATCTGACCGTCCGTTTCTATGACCACCCTGCTCCTGAGATTATTCACGAGAAGCGTCTGGTGGGTCTCGGCGAGCCCAAGCTCCCACGGGAGACCGGCGTGCTGAATGCTCGACTGGGGCGACGCGCCCGTGCCGCCGTCGTATCCGCTTACGAGGATCACGTCGGCATGCCCCTTGGCGACGCCTGCGGCTATAGTGCCTACGCCTACCTCGGACACGAGCTTCACGTTTATCCGCGCCGTCTGGTTCGCGTTCTTGAGGTCATGTATGAGCTCCGCCAAGTCTTCGATGGAATAGATGTCGTGATGGGGCGGCGGGGATATGAGCCCTACACCCGGGGTCGAGAGCCTTACCTTCGCAATCCACGGGTAAACCTTCTTCCCCGGCAGCTGGCCTCCCTCGCCGGGCTTGGCGCCCTGGGCTATCTTTATTTGAAGTTCGTCCGAGTTAACGAGGTACTCGCTCGTCACCCCGAACCTACCTGAAGCCACCTGCTTGATCGCGCTCTTCCTCGAATCGCCGTTAGGATCGGGGATGTAGCGGAGCGGGTCTTCTCCGCCTTCTCCGGTATTGCTCTTTCCCCCTATCCTGTTCATGGCGATTGCGAGGGTTTCGTGCGCCTCGAGGCTTATCGCGCCGTATGACATGGCCCCGGTCTTAAACCTTTTGCAGATAGATTCCACGGATTCGACTTCGTCCATGTCTATCGGATCGGGCTCGACCTTGAGCTCGAGCAGCCCTCTTAGTGTATGGAGCTGCTTCGACTGGTCGTTGACGAGGCCCGAAAACTTCTTGAAGTTATCATAGCTCCCCGTGCGTGTGGCATTTTGAAGCAGGTGCACAGTACGCGGGTTAAACGCGTGGTGCTCCCCGTCCGGACGCCACTGATAGATACCGCCCACGTCGAGCGTCTCGGGCTCGACTTCGCGGTCGGGAAAGGCCTTCTCGTGACGCATCCTTATCTCGTCCGTTATTACTTCGATCCCCGCGCCTTTGATCCTGGTCGGGGTCCAGGTGAAGTACTTGTCCACGAACTCGTGGTTGAGGCCTATGGCCTCGAAGATCTGGGCGCCGTGATAGCTCTGGACGGCCGATATGCCGATCTTGGACATCGTCTTCACGACGCCCTTAACGACACTCTTTATATAGTTTTTTAATGCGGTCTTTTTATCTATGTTCCCGAGCAGTCCCTGCTCGATCATGTCCCCTATCGTTTCGTAGGCGAGATAGGGGTTCACGGCGCTCACGCCGTAGCCTATAAGGAGCGCGAAATGGTGCACCTCCCTGGGCTCCCCCGACTCGAGTATCAATGCGACTTTAAGCCTCTTCCCGTTCCTAATGAGATGGTGATGGAGCCCGGAAGACGCGAGCAGCGACGGTATGGGCGCGCGCTCCCTGTCAAAACCCCTGTCGGACAGTATCAGGAGGTTCGCCCCTTCCTCGATCGCGTTGTCGGCCTTCGTGAATAGATCCTTGAGCGCGTCCTCGAGACCGTCGCTGCCGCCCGAGACCTCAAATACTATCGGGAGCGTGACGGATTTAAACGTGGGGTTATCGAGGCCCCTTATACGCTCGAGCTGCTCGTTCGTAAGGATAGGGCTGTCGAGCTTTATGAGGCGGCAGTTCTCGGGCCTGGGATCGAGAATATTGCTCTCGGGGCCTATAGTAACTTCGGTAGCGGTAATCAGCTCCTCTCGAATTGCGTCGATCGGAGGGTTGGTTACCTGGGCGAAGAGCTGCTTGAAATATTCGAAGAGGAGCCTAGGCTTGTCCGAGAGAACCGCCACAGGCGTATCCTTGCCCATGGAGCCGACCGGCTCGACGCCGTTCTCCGCCATGGGCCCCATAATCACCCTCAAGTCCTCGAACGTGTACCCGAAAACCCTCTGCCTCTCGACCATGGCTTCGTGGTCGAAATTCTCCTCGTCCTTTAACCCTTCAGAAAGCGGTATATCGGAGAGGTTTACGAGATTCCGATTGAGCCACTCCCGGTAGGGCTTTTCATTCGCGAGCCTGTTTTTTATCTCATCGTCGCCCACTATGCGCCCTTCGACCGTATCGATCAGGAACATCCTGCCGGGCTGGAGCCTTCCTTTTTTTAATATCATGTCGGCCGGGACGTCCAGGACCCCGACCTCGGAACCCATGATTACCGTGTCGTCTTTCGTTACGTAATAGCGTGACGGTCTGAGCCCGTTTCTGTCGAGGACCGCCCCCACTTTGAAACCGTCGGTGAATGCGATCGATGCAGGGCCGTCCCACGGCTCCATGAGGCAGCTGTGGTATTCGTAGAACGCCTTTTTCTCGTCGCTCATCGTTTCATGATTGGACCAAGGCTCCGGTATCATCATCATGACCGAATGCTCGATCGGGCGCCCCGCGAGCGTCAGGAACTCGACGCAGTTATCGAAATTGGCGGAATCGCTTCCGTCCGGCTGTATTATCGGGAATATCTTTTTCAGCTCGTCGCCGAAGAGATCAGAAGAGAGCACGTCCTCCCGGGCGTGCATCCAGTTGATGTTCCCCCTGAGGGTGTTTATCTCCCCGTTATGGATAATGTAGCGGTAGGGGTGCGCGCGGTCCCAGCTCGGGAACGTATTGGTGCTGAAACGGGAATGGACGAGCGCGATGGCCGACTCCATGTCGGGGTCGGAGAGGTCCGGGTAGTATTGCTCGAGCTGCCACGTGGTGAGCATGCCCTTGTATACGAACGTCTTGTAGGAGAGACTCGGCACGTAGAAGTACTCGCCCCCCTGCAAGCCTGAAAACCTGATATCGTTTTCTCCGCGCTTCCTCAGGATGTAGAGCTTGCGCTCGAAAACCGCGTCGTCGGTGATGTCGGGATTGCGGGCGATGAATATCTGCTTCATGCAGGGCTCGGCCTTGACCGCCGTGAAGCCCAGAGAAGAATTATCGGTCGGTATGTCCCGCCATCCGAGAACGGTCAGGCCCTCCTCGGTTATTATCCTCTCGAACGCCTTTACGCACTCTTTTCTCTCAGAGGCGTTCGGGGGGAGGAACACAGCCCCCGAGGCGTAAGACCGATACGGTGGGAGCGTAATTCCGGCCTCACCTGCGATCTTCTTAAAAAACTTGTGCGGGGTCTGAATGAGTATCCCGGCCCCGTCGCCGGTGTTGGCCTCGCATCCGCAGGCCCCCCTGTGCTGAAGGTTCCGGAGAATAGTCAGAGCATTTTGTACTATGGTATGGGATTTCTTACCTTTGATATTTACAACAAACCCTATACCGCACGAATCGTGCTCGAACTGCGGGTCGTAGAGACCCTGTTTCTTCGGATATCCCATGGGCTTCATGAAAACACCTTCCCGAGAGCTCAAATAATCTTAAGCTAAAGATGAGCGGCTGCGATTTCAGCCGAATAACCCAACATTAATGTTAGATGAAAATTAAGACAAGTCAACAATAGGCCGGCCGGGGGAAAGCCTTAAAATCTCGTCCGGGCAATGTGACGAGCGCCCGAGGCGAAGGAGATTCTCACTCCCTGTAGAGATTCGTGATAGGGAACCTGCGGTCCTTGCCGAAAGCCCTCGCCGTTATCTTAATGCCGGGGGGGGCCTGCCTCCGCTTATATTCGTTCGAGTCCACCAAACGGGTTACCTTCTTAACCACGGATTTACTATAGCCTAAGGAAACGATGTCTTCAATGCTGAGGTCGTCCTCGACGTAGGCTTTGAGTATCGGGTCGAGCACGTCGTAAGGCGGGAGCGTATCGGTGTCCAGCTGGTCCGGCCTGAGCTCGGCCGAAGGGGGCTTGGTCAAAATCGCGGCAGGTATGACCTCCTTTTTTCTCCATGAATTATAGTAGCCCGAGACCCTGTACACTATCGTCTTGGGCACGTCCTTGATGACGGCGAACCCTCCGGCCATGTCCCCGTATATCGTACAGTATCCGACGCTCATCTCGCTCTTGTTGCCGGTAGTGAGGACGAGCCATCCGAACTTGTTCGAGAGGGCCATGAGTATGTTCCCCCTTATGCGGGCCTGGATGTTCTCCTCGGCTGTGTTTTCCCTGAGCCCCGCAAAAACATCCGAGAACATTTCACCGTAAGCCCTGAAAGCCTTTGCGATAGGTATGTTGAGGAGCTCGATCCCCAGATTCTTCGATAATTTTTCCGAGTCCCCGACGCTCCCCTTCGAGCTGTATCCGGAGGGCATCGTAACGGCGACGACGTTCTCCCTGCCGAGCGCCTCGACGGCGATCACGGTCACGAGGGCCGAATCTATCCCTCCGCTAAGGCCGACTACAGCCTTCCTGAAACCGTTTTTGGTCACATAGTCCCTGGTCCCGAGCACGAGCGCCTTGAGAATTTCATCATCCACCGGCAAAAAGTCTTCCACCCTTGGCTTGACAGCGGGTTTCCGCGAGGCCTTGTCTTTTTTTGCGCCCAGTACGATTACCTCCGCGTTATCGGAGTGAGCCTTCATCGCAAGCTGCTCTTTTCTCCTCCTGGGGTCGTGCATGCGCGACCTGAACACCCGGTCTATGTTGACGTCGGCGACGAGGAGGTCTTCCTCGAATCCCTTTGCCCTGGCCAGTATCTCCCCGCGCTCTCCGATGATCACGCTGTGGCCGTCGAATACGAGCTCGTCCTGCCCTCCCACCAGGTTGCAGTAGGCGACGACGGCCGAGTAGTCCTTAGCCCTCGTAACGAGCATCTGCTCGCGCGACTTCACCTTCGACGAATAATACGGAGACGAGGAAATGTTGATAATGATATGCGCGCCGCCGAGTATGGATTGTCTTCTCGTGGGGTCCCCGGGATACCATATATCCTCGCATATATTAACCCCGAAGACCACGTCGCCCAGCTTGTACACGGGCGCCCTGAGCCCCGACTGGAAGTACCTGTTCTCGTCGAAGACGCCGTAGTTCGGGAGATAGTGCTTGCGGTAGATATCAGCGAGCTCCTTATTGTGGAGGACCGCGGCCGCGTTGTAGATGTCCTCCCCGCGGTCGGCAAAACCCAGAACGACGGTGATTCCGTCGGCTGCCTTTCTCACACTGTCGAGCGCTTCGAGGTTGTCGCCGATGAACCGCGGCTTTAGGAGCAGGTCCTCAGGCGGGTAGCCCGTGACCGCGAGCTCCGGGAAGCATAAAATATCCACTCCCTCCGCCTTCGCGTTTTTAATGTATCCGAGAATCTTGCGGAGATTCCCTTCCACATCGCCTACACGCACGTTTATCTGGGCAAGACCCAATCTTACAGTATCCATCCTGCGTCCCGTGTAATAATTATAACACTCTAAGAAATAAAATAATTACAGTATTTTAACCGGACAGGGACAAACAGGGAATATCGGGGATAGAAACGCCCTGCCGTGCGGCCCCGGCCTGAACAAGATGCCCAACGCCTCTCAGGCGTTCCTAGGAAAGTCCCGCCGAGATATGGACTATATTGGCGAGGAAGTGAAAAATGATGCTCGCCCAAAGCGTTCCCGTCGACATATAGAGATAGCCCATAACCAGGGAAGGGAAAAACGTAAGCACCGCCTGTGAGCAGACCGATAATCCGTGCCCGCCCCCGAGGCAAAGGGTCACGAAATGCGCGAGCGCAAAGAGGAGGCTCACGGTTATTATCCCTTTTAACGTGTTCCCGAGTTTCTGCTGCAGATAGCCTCTGAAAAAAATCTCTTCCGGCAGCGCCACGAGCAAAAGCTGGATGAGGACGAAGGAATATGAGAGCTTATTGAACGTGAGCGACTTTCCCGCATAAAGACCGTATCCGGCGAGGACGGCGGTATAAATAAGGAGTATTACTATTGTAACCGCGATACCCGTGAGCGCGCCCCGCGGGTCCCACCCGAGGTCCTTCATATCAGTCTTGAGAACAAAGGAGACCGACAGCATCAGGAAAGCCGATACGGTTGCAGCGAGGGACCATGATATTGTATGTATCATCAGGAAAATCAGGGATACTAGCAGTATATAAACGACTAATGGTATCAGGTAGTTATGCAGCTTCTGGGGTTTGTCCATCTACGGGAGCCGGATGAAATTTTAGATTGTAAAATACATAACGCCGGGTATGAGGTCAATAAAGATTGTACCACTCGAATATGTTCAGGAACAGCACGCCCCAGATGTTCACAAGCACGCTTAGAATAATCAACGCCTTGTGATACCATTTCAGCTCTCCGCCGATGCCTTTTAGTGTCAGGAGAAGGAGAAAGGGATAAAAATCAAGCGCATACCTGTAGCCGAACTGCGTCCATCCGGTACCGCTTTTGATGAATATCAGGAACGCGGTCGGCAGCACAGCCGACCAGCAGGCAAGCGAAAGCCTGTTTCGAATTCCCGCAAACAGCGCGAAAATGAATGCGGGCGTCGTAATGAGGATCGACAGGCCGACCTTTGAAGGGATGATATACGGCCATTTATCGATGAAAACCGGGGGCTGGAGAAGAAAGACCTGAATGTGGTAGCGGATGTACGAGAGGTCGAATAAACCCTGGTCAAACCAGGGCGATAGTTTTTCCTTGGCGGGAGAAATCGAATGTATGACGTATGCGGTGTCGAGGACCGTGCCGAACCGGACGTAGTTATAGAGAAAGTTGAGGAGGACGAAGAGTCCCGCGCCGGCGCAAACCAGAAGCGCGGGTTTTAACCCGAACCTCCATATGCGGAGCCCGCTTTCCCGATACGTTTGACCGTTATAAGAAAGCATTATGATGAAAAAGGGGAGAGTGAGTATGGTAGGCAATCTCGACCAGTATGAAGCCCCGAGGAGGAGGCCGACCAACAGGGGGCTCCTTGCGCTCAGGGTGCAGTAGACGGCCAGCAGCATCAGGGTCATGGAGGTTATTTGCGCGAAGTACCATACCGAGCCCACGGTGGCGGTGAACCAATGGATGGTCCCGAACCCGAAGAGGACGGTCAGCCATATCCGGATATCCCTTGCGGCGGTCAGCCTGCCCAGCATCATGTATACGAGCGAGACGTTGATACCGCCCAGAAGAAATGACAGGAGCACCTGCTTGAAAGAGACCCCGAAGACGGCGATAAACGGCATAAGAAGGAACGCGGGGAACGGGGGATAGATAGTGTAAGATTTACCCCCTTTATGAATCAGCTCCTCGAAATAAAACGGGGTATCGGTTACGTGGAGCCTGCCGTGAAGAAATGCGTCTGCGAGATAATTGAAATAGTTGAAAGGGTCGGGTACGCGCGGCTGTGTGATATAGTAAACGAAAAAACCGATTACGAAAAATAAGACAGGGGCGGCGAGATGAGAAAACCTCTTGTAAATCCGAAAAGGGGTGTTCATAGATATTTGGTATGATATATTCAATATTTCACAATATTAGATTAACATAATATACGATAATCGATTTCCAGTAAAAACAAACAAGATGAACGACTTGAAGCCAGACAGGCCCGGTACTATATGAAATTCGGCTCTCCAGTGAGAGATCTAACCCTTATCGTCCTGATATCGATCGTCTGGACGTTCGGCCTCGCGTATGTTGCCTACATCCTCCTCGAAAATAGATACCCGGACTCCATCATTTCCATATGGAACGTCTGGGACACCCAGCACTATCTGGATATAGCAGAGTACGGATACACGAGCTCGAAAAACGAAGACAGATACCTGCAAATCGTGTTCTTTCCGCTGTATCCGTATATGATCAAGATATTATCCCTGATATTCAAAAATTATCTTCTGTCCGCGCTTCTCGTATCGAACATCGCTTACGCGGCCCTGGTATTTTATCTCTTCAAACTCGTAAGACTCGATTACGAGAGCGATGACGCGTTCAGGTCGGTTATATACATATCCGTCTTCCCGACCGCTATTTTCCTCCACGCGGGATATACCGAGAGTCTTTTCCTGGCCCTCTCGATCGCATGCTTTTACTATGCGAGAAGGGAGAAGTGGGCGCATGCGGGAATATTCGGCATGCTGGCCGCCGCGACCAGAATTACCGGAATAATCCTGCTCCCCGTCCTCATCGTAGAGTATCTGCACCAAAAGGGATTCAGAATAAGGGAAACCAGGAAAAACATACTATGGCTGGCGGTAATCGGACTCGGATTCGCGTATTACCTGGCGGTAAATTACGCTACGTTCGGGGACCCGCTCAAGTTCCTGGAAATTCAGAATCAGCACTGGAATAAACACCTCGATTTCCCCTACAGGGGATTTTTGTACTCAGTGGGGAGCGCGTTCTGGAGGGAACCCCAGCCCGCGGTGATGGCCGGATTTGCTGAGCCGATATTCGCGGTACTTAGTCTCGCGCTCATTGTCTATTCATTTTTCAGGATACGCCTGTCTTACAGCCTGTACGCCCTTGCGACATGGCTTCTCGTGACTTCGACCTCGTTCTGGCTGAGCATACCGCGCTACACACTCTCGATGTTCCCGGTTTTCATAGCTCTCTCGCTTCTGGGCAGAAGGAGGGCCGTCGATTATCTAATCATATTCGTATCGCTCACAATCTATGCACTGCTCCTGATACAGTATGTAAGGTTCGGCTGGGCCTTTTAGGATAAGACCGGGCGCGCGGCCGCGATCAGCCGGGAATATCGCTCCCCGCCCTTTATTTTTCAGCGTTATGAGTGGATATTAATGATGACGCGCGAAATGGACATCACACTCGTAATACCGACGTATAATGAATCTGATAACCTGCCCATACTGCTTGAAAGGGTATTCGGCGTCTTCAGGGACTCGGGCTTGGACGGCAGGGTAATCGTGGTGGACGACGATTCGCCCGACGGGACATGGAAGACGGCGGAGGGGCTCAGGAACAAGTACGCCGGGCTCGAAGTGCTCAGGCGGGTTAATAAAAGAGGGCTGTCCTCAGCCGTTTTAGACGGTTTCGGGATGTCGGAGAGTGCAATACTGGGCGTGATGGACGCCGATCTGAGCCACCCGCCGGAAAAGATCCCGGAGCTGCTGGCGCCGATACTAAAAGGGGAAGCGGATATGGCGGTCGGGAGCCGGTACGTGGAGAGCGGCGGGACCGGGGATTGGGCGCTCCGTAGAAAGATCTCCTCGCGCATAGCGAGCCTCGCAGTAATAGGGCTCACGAACGTCAAAGACCCGATGTCCGGATTCTTCTTCCTCAGGCGCGGGGTGATAAAGGACGTCCGCTTAAGTCCGAAGGGGTTCAAGATAGCGCTTGAAATCCTGGTGAGGGGAAAATACGACAGGGTGGTCGAAGTACCTATCATTTTTCAGGACAGGATTTACGGGGAGACCAAGCTGAACAGCGGCGTAATCTTCGATTATATTTGCCATATAATGAAGTTGTACACGTATAAGATCATGGGATCGTAAACGGGTGATTGTGACATGGAGCAGAGAGAAACGTACAGAGGCAGCGCCGGGACCACTCTATTCTTTTTTCTAGCGATTTTCGCTCTGTCGTTTGCTGTCTACTATTTTACCCAGGAAGGCCGTCCCACGCCGTTTAACAATTTCGTCAGGCTCTCGGATGCGATCCTGCACGGGAGGCTTTATCTTACCGAAGACGTACCGTGGCTCGAGATAGTCCCCTTCGACGGGAAATACTATATCGTGCCTCCGCCGCTACCGGCATTTCTGATATTGCCCGTCGTTGCCGTACGGGGACTTACGACAAATCAGACGCTCATATCGATCTTCTTCGGAAGCCTGAATGTCTCACTCGCCTTCCTGGCCGCGAGGGCGCTGTCGAACAGCAGAAGCGTTCAGCTCTGGACAGCCGCGATGTTCGGTTTCGGAACGATACACTGGTGGGTCGCGACGGCGGGCGGGGTTTGGACGTTCTCACACACTGTATCGGCAACACTTCTCTTTTCAGCGATCCTTCTGACCCTCTATAAATCCCGCCCCTTTTTTACGGGAGCCGCCCTGGGAGCATCCTACTGGACACGGCTTCCGACTATTCTATCACTGCCGTTTTTCCTCTCTATGTACTCGGACGAATGGTACAGGCGGGGAGGGAGCCCGGTCTTATACAAAAGAATAAACCTGAGACCGCTTATATGGCTCGGGGCGGGCGCAGGTATTTTCATACTTTTGAATGCCGGCTACAACACGCTCAGGTTCGGTACGCCGTTCGACATTTCCTATTACCTCATACCGGGGATACTCGAGGAGCCCTGGTATCAGAAAGGCATATTCGACATCACATACATACCGAGAAACCTGAAGGTCATCTTCGGCGGCTTTCCCAAGTTTATAAGCGAATTCCCGTATGTGACCCCATCATGGAACGGCATGGCGATCTGGATCACCACGCCGGCGTTTATATACGCGCTATTCGCGGGTATACGAAACAAGCTTGCAATCGGATGCTGGATTTCCGTTTTGCTCGTAGCAACGGCAAACTTCTGCCACGGGACCTGGGGATTCACCCAGTTCGGATACAGATTCGCGATGGACTTTTATCCTTTCCTTTTCCTGCTGACGGTGAAAGGCATCGGAAACGACATCAGGTGGCACCATAAAGTCCTCATCAGCATCGGCATTCTCGTCAATCTCTGGGGAGTGCTGTGGATAAACAAATTCGGATGGGTCAGCTATTGAGTTATTTCTTGAAGACCAGGAACTTATAACCGAGGAAATTCCAGAGGATGACTACGATTATAGATGCGAGTGTCGCTATGTTCGCCCATATCACGGGTGAAACGCCGCCCATGGGGCCGATCACGTTAACGATGAATGAAGCGACCAGGACATTGATCGCAAAGCCGACGGCCGACACGATAATAAATTTGACAAACTGCTTCCCCATGCCGTCCCTCTCCATGCTCTCGAACGCCCAGAACTTATTCCAAACGTAACTGTTAGCCACCGCGAACAGAAACGAAACCCCCTTGAATACAGAAAACATGTAGCCCTTGTGAATACCCGTGAGAAACATCAGAAAGTTCAATATTCCGAAATCGATCGCGGTATTCGAAACCCCTATCGGTATGAACTTCCCGAATTGAAAAAGAACGTTGAACTTAGTTCCCAGGTGAGAGGAGACGTATACCCAAAGTATCACGAAAGCCGGGATAATGATCAAAAAAACCGGCCAAATCAGATAATAGGGCAGATACCGGATATGGAGCTCGTCCCTGAGAGTGCCCAATATCGCGATTATGAATGCCGATATTATCACACCGAGTACTATGGAAACAGCTATATCCGATTTTTTCATATTACGTTCCGGGTCTCCATGCTCCAACAGCCGCCATTCCGCTCGCGGTAACCGCCGCTGCCGGATAATACCGGTCGGATTACCTCCACGAGCCCAGCCACATGTAGCGGTCGATCTCCGCTTCCTTCATCGGCCACGCGGCGAGAACGGGATAAAAGTAGAAGAACACTCCGCCTGCGATACAAAGATACAAGCCTACGAGTATTTTCCCTTTTACGGAGCTGTTCCACAACTCATTCAGAAAATAAGTGCTCGTCAAAAGTAAAAATACCAGCGAGGGAAGGTAATGATACAGGAATACGACTTTTCTTGGAGAAAATGCCCAGGGGAGCCAGTACGCAAAAACGCTCAACACCGTGAAAAGCAGAGGAGGCGTTTCCTTTCTTACCGCCTGGATTATTCCCAGGATGAAAAACAATATGCCAGTATACCAGATGAACGGGTTACCCAATAAATAGGCGTGCGCTATCCATCCCTCTCCCAGATCCTCGTAAAGAAGGTAAACCGGCCTCAGCATCAGAGGCCATTTCCACCACGGCGACTGGTAAGGGTGGTCAGCGGTTACCCCGCCGTGGTACCCGTACATATTACCCTGGAGATTCAGGAAGTCCTGGAACGAATTGCCGTGGTAGAAATAGGGTATATACGTCGCCACGTACACCAGCAGCGGAACAACGATGAACGCCAGCGCCATTCTAGGGATTATCTTTAACAGCGAGGAGATAAAGTCCTTATCGCGGGCTCCCGTGGTATATACCTCGAAATAGTACATCAGAAAGAGGGCCACGCCCCCGAGGAACTCGGTAATATAGACGCCGCTCCATTTGACCGACATTCCCGCTCCGCAGAAAAATCCTGTCAGAATAAGGTATGAGCTCCGCCTGGTCTTCGCATATTTGACAATAAAAAGGGACGCAAGGATCAGGAATTCGGCAATGAAGATATCGACCATCGTAATCCGGCTCAATACGAATACAAAAGATTCGAAGCTGTAGAGAAGGGAAGCGATAATACCGGCGGATTTACTGTTGAAGAGCTCTTTCCCGAGGAAGTATATAAACAAAACCCCGAGCGCCCCGAATACGGATTGAAAGAATCTCCACCCGAAAGTGTTGTCGCCGAAAATCAGAATCCCGAGCGCGCTTATCTCTTTCCCGAGCGGCGGATGAGTCCACTCGTAAGCGAGGTCTTCCGGGGCCTGGTGGGTGCTCTCCCAGGCGGCCCTGTTCCCTTTCGCCATTTCCTGCGCAGTGAAGGCGAAATAGACTTCGTCAAAGTAATAACTCTCCGGGATTTCCAGGCGGTATAGTCTTATGCCGAAACTGAATAAAATTATCAGCGCAAGGAGGAACTCCGTTTTATATCTCATTAAAAAAGATTGCTGCGGCATATATTTATCTCTTACGGGGTCCGGGGGTAAGACGTATCGAATTTACTCTTATATTTCGACGTAGCTACAACAAAACTCAAAAGCACGATGATATACGCAGTGAGGTAAATGATAAACATCCCCGGAATAAAATAGGCCGAATATTCATTGGGGATACCTCTATATTGAGTCGTAAGCTGGATGTAGGAATATACCATGTTAAGCACATAAATAACGGACACAATAGCATATAAATACCAAAATATCCAAGTACGAAACGTAATTAATGTGAAGAACACGAACATGGGCAGAAGATGCCTCTCATGAGCGCGGGTCACGAAGAGAAAAAGGGTAAAAAGAACCAGCATGATCGCCTCGAATAAGTAATAACCGTAGTCTGCGGCTTCTTTTTTCTTCGCGGCGGCGGTGTATCTGAAAAGAAGTCCGAATAAAAGCGCATAAACCGTGACGAAAATCAGTGTCCCGATATTCCTGTAGGTAATACCCAGGAACTTCGTGTCGTCGCTATACCACATCGAGACGGCGCCCCAGAAATTAAAAGCGTTCAGGGACGTCGCTGTGTATTGCCCGTACGCCGCTCTGAACCTTTCGACTATCAGTTGGACGGGCCCGGAAACCAAATCTGAGGCCGAATTGATATCATCCCAAATGAAAGGAAGAGTGACGACCGCGGCCGTAAAAACGATTGTCAGGGCGAGCTCAAAGGACGGCAGCAGCGACTTTATAGTGAGCTTATACCCCGTTTTAATTATCGGTATAATCGCAAGGAAGCCTATGAGCGGGAATATGACCAAACTCTGGGGCTTGATCATGAACGCGAGCGAGGCGAATACGCCTGAGAGTATGAATTTTTGCCTCAGCCCGAGATAGACGGAGAGCAATATCGGCAGAGCGTGAAATGAGTCGACCTGTCCCCAAAAGGTGGAATTCGCCAGCGACGCCGGGTTAAAAAAATACGCGACCGATGCTATCATCGCGTTTTTGTCGGAGGTGATCAGCTTGAGAGAATAAAATATGAGAATCGAGATACCGAAGTCGGCAAGGTTCGCGGGCAGCTTGAAAAGGATATCGAGCGAGAGCCGCGGGAGGGCCTGGCTAATATTGTCGAGTATCCAGAGCACGTAGAGGTAGCCGGGCATGTAATCGCACCAGTGTCTTTCATAGAAATCGCCGAACCCCGACGACGAAATCTGGCTTCCCCATCCGATCCATGCGCTAAAATCAGACTTGTACGTGAGAAACTGGGAGAGGAAAATTCGGAGTATGAGTCCAAAAACGAGAATCAGGATGAAACGAACATAAGGATCCCTCAAATATCCCCGTTTTTCAGTTGTCCCTGAGTTCATTTCTTAGTTTCCACGATTCCTTGAACATTTTCATTATTACCCGCATATTCGCCCCGGTTTGAGAGCCGAAAATCCGGGGGAAATGTCTGACGGGCACTTCTCTGAACGAGAAGCCTTCGCGCTTCAGCTTTATCAGGAATTCGGCGCTGAAAAGCGCACCCTCGGATTTGATCGGCCTGACGGACCTGTATGCGCCGGCGGGAAAAATCTTGAAGGCGCAGTCCATATCCTTAACCCTCAGGCCGAATATAATATATATATACAGGCTATATAGCCAGGCATTCAAGGATCTGATATAGGAATCAGCCCTGTCTTCCCGGTAACCGATTACGGCCGTATCGGCGCCCGCATGCGGAGTCAGCCGGTCGAGGTCGTTAATATCGAACTGCCCGTCGCTGTCCATAAAGAAAATATAGTCCTTAGATGCCTTATCAAAACCGCTCCTGAGCGCGGACCCGTATCCCATGTTGATTTCGTGATTGACGAGCACTACATTCGGATTGGTCGAAGAAATGCCCGCTACTATCTCACGTGTCCTATCCGATGAGCCGTCGTTCACCACTACGACTTCATAATCGCCGAGATTCTTCTCGAGGTAAGAAACGCAGCTGTCCACAGTATTCCTGATGTTGCCCTCCTCGTTATGAGCGGGAAGCACCACAGTAAGGGAAAATCCTGCTTTCGCTTCTACTTTCATATGTTCATATAAACGCCGGGCCGGACATCAGCTCAACGGGTCGATTCCGCATTTTTTTTCACTGATCGTATACTCTCTGACCTTATCGGCTGCGATCCCTTTGAACGAGCAAACCTCGCCGCTGGGCCATGCAATATCTATATCAACGGTATCGCTCTTGCCCAGGCCGAAATAGAGGGGCAGCATGTCCTGCTCACAGCACCCCCTGCCGCCGGATACCTCTCTTATCTGATCACCCGCCGGGCCTGAGACCTTTACCCGGGTCCCGATCGCCGACCTGTTGCTTTTTTTACCGTCGCCTTCGAGCTTGAGCGTAATAGAGTTATTGGAGCTCCCTTTATTTTTCATAAGCACTACACCCGCGTGGCCGTTAAGAGCTACATCGACATAACCGTCACGGTTGTAATCCGCCCATGTTGCGGAAAATACGTCTATCGGGGAATCGAGGCCCGCTGCAGGCGCAACATCCACGAAGACCCCCTTGCCCGAATTGCGGAACAACTTGTTAGGACGGATATGGTTAGTGGTGAAGAGGTCCAACCTGCCGTCCGCATCGAAGTCAACCCAGGCACAGGTCCTGCCGTCCCCCGCGTCCGCTGTCCCGGTATCGGCAGTAACGTCCGTAAAGGTTCCGTCTCCATTGTTCCTGTAAAGCGCGTTCCTGCTCGAGCGTCCCATATTCGTAACATAGAGGTCGATAAATCCGTCACCGTTATAATCACCAGTGCAAGCCGAGGTAGACCTCCAGGAAGGGTCACCCGACAGTCCTGATTTTTCCGTGTAATCGGTAAAAGTGCCGTCTCCGTCGTTTACATAAAACGCATTGGGACCAGAATTCGCCAAAAAGAGGCCCTGGAAACCGTCGTTATTGGAATCGAACCAAACGGCCCCGCTCGTTTTGAACTTAGCACCCAACCCAGCCGGCTCCGAGACTTCCTTAAAGCGTCCCTTGCCGTCATTCCGGTAGAGGAGCGACCCCCCTGTGCCGGCCTGGAACAGGTCGACCGAACCGTCATTATCGAAATCGACCCATAGAACCTGACGAGGGTTCGGACCCGTTATAGTCAGCCCGGACTTTTCCGAGACATCCGTGAATGAAAATTTCTTTGAATTCTTTAATAGTACCGGCGGCTGACCGGCCATGATCGTAATTATGGCCAGGTCCAGATATCCATCGTTATCGTAATCCGCCCAGGAAGCCGCTCTCGCTTTCAGATCCGGAAGCACCGCCTCCCCCGAGGCCTCGCTAAACGACTCGCCCCGAGCGCTCGTGAAAAGCAGTAAGTTATCATTCGGCTCCGCCTTCGCCTTATCCCCGGCGTCCCCGCTCTTTTTGTTACTCTTGGATTTCGCCTGGCCCCTCATACTGAAGCTCGAGAGGAGGAGGTCCTGCCAGCCGTCGCCGTTATAGTCGCCCCAAACCGCGGCTTGCCCGAGCGGGCTCCCGATATATATCCCCGTCTCCTTCCGTGAATCGACAAATTCCGGGATGTCCCCGGCAGCTGCCCCCGGATTGACCGCGGCCAGAGCCGTTATGCTGAGGAGTACGATGGAATTTAGCCGGGATCCGAATCGAATCAAAAGATATTCAACCTTTCTTGATGTCTTTCAACAGAAGGTCGGCTGCTCGTAAACTCAAAGCCTCTATCGTGAGAGAGGGTGCTTCCCCTCCTCCCGATGTGGGGAATACGCTGGCATCGGTCACAAGCAGATTGGGAATGCCGTGAACCCTCAGAGAAGAATTCACGACGGAGGTCTCATCGTCATTTCCCATACGGCATGTCCCGAAGACGTGGGTGGCTGAAAAGAAATCGTACGATGAGATTTCTTCGACTATCTCTTTGGCGCCGCTGGACTCTAAAATCTCTTTCGACTTTTTTGAAATGAATTCGAGCGTTTTTAATTCCGGTTCTCCCAAAAACGATTGAATTCTGGCCACCGGAGTCTTGTATTGATCTTTTACGTTAGGGTCCAAGGTTACGAAGGTGTCTTTGTTAGGGAAGAACTCCGCGATCCCGCCCACCGCGATCGCATGCCCGAACCATTTCTCGATCTCTTTGACGTAATTTTCACCCCAGCCCTCGAAATAGCGCAGGGAATAATTCACCGGGCCTAACGCGCTGCCGGCAGTAGGGAACATTCTGAGTCCGCCGGGGAAACCCCTCTTGGGGTCGGGCGTGTTCCATTTCCATACAATACTGTCCATCGGTATGCCACGGTAAGAATCCGTCCTTTCGGGATGCATCGCCACGGCTTCATAAAAAGTCGTCTCCATAAAATTCTTCCCGACTAGCCCGTTAACGTTGATCTCGGAATTCAACAGGAGCCTCGGAGTCTCGACGGCTCCGCAGGCTACCGTGATATAATCGCCGCTGACGAATTGCTCCTTCCCGCTCCTATCGTAATACACGACTCCCTTCGCTCTTTTTTTACCGCCCTTATTCTCGGTCTGTATACGGGTAACGTAGACGTTGTCGCGTATCTCGCAGGTTCCGGTCTTCTCAGCCAGGGGGATAAAAGTCACGTCCACGCTGCCTTTGTCCTTTCGGGGACAACCCCAGACACAGCCGTTGCAATAATTACACGGGGGCGAGCCGCGGTAAGGCCCGGACAGTATGGCGACAGAATTCGGTATGAGGTCGATCCCATGCTTGCTGCAGGCTTTCCCGATCAGCTTACTCGCGTAACTCAACTTGTGGGGTTTCAACGGGTAGGGCTTGCTCCGGGGGCGGCCGGGTGTTTTTGCAGGACCCGCGACCCCCAGAATATCTTCCGCCTCGGCGTAGTACGGCTCAAGGTCTTTGTACCCGATCGGCCAGTCCACGGCCACACCGTAAAGGCTCTTCATGCGGAACGCATTCTCGTTGAGCCTGTGAGCCTCACCCTGGAAATGGAGCGTCGTACCGCCTATCCCCGAGACCTGATGGTACTTTAAATATCTCCTTTCCTTGGTGGGGTTCAACTTCCCGGAGGCTTTGTTCCAGGACTTCAGGTTCTCATACTTCGAATCGAGGGGCTGTTTTTTGCCGAAGGTATATTTAATCCGTTTAATTTCGGGGAACCCCTTAATTTCCCAGTCGTCTTCATCGAGCGCATAGCTCTTGTAGGGATCGTAACGGGGGCCCGCCTCGAGTATAAGCACGTTCATGCCTTTGGACGCCAGTTTCCATCCGAACGGCGATCCGCCGGGACCGGACCCTATGACAATGCAATCGTAATTTTCCTTTTTAGAGGGCATGGCAGTGAGCGGTTGATAATATAATGAAACTATTGCTTTATGTCAATTTATAAGTTATACATTTTGTTTACCCGCCGTATTGAAAAAAAGGAGAATAGAATGAAGAAAACCATACCGGTTCTGCTGACGGTGCTTTTAACGTTATCGGCCTGCGGACAGACGGGAACCAAGGAGCAGGCGGACAAATCCGGGAATACGGATCAGGAGCAGTACGGAAACCAGGTACCGGCCAGCTACAAGCCCGAAAGCAGCTCAAAAGTAGTCGCACGGGTGAACGGAGTACCGATATATGAGGACGAACTCAACGGATTGCCCGTGGATTCGCTCGTCACGGATGAGATCCTTTACCAGGAGGGGCTTAAAGAGGGTCTTGATAAGAAATTCCAGAAGAAAATAAGAGATTACCAGATGACCCTGGTGGTAAGGGAAATCAAGAACGGGGTAATCGAGAAAATGCCCACGGAGGAAGAAATTACGGACAAAGAACTCCTCGATTATTACAATTCCGTGAAGGATTCAAAATACACGAATTACCGCATCGAGGAAATAAATTTTCAAAACGAGAGCCAGGGCGAGCAAATAATAGAAATGGCTAAGGAAGGGAAGAGCTTCCGGGACATAGCGGACAGCCTGTCTAACGCCAAATCCCAGGTAACGGCAAAGGACCTGGGATATAATAAAAATCTGAGAATTCACTTCGATGCCAAGGAAGTCGGCTCCATATCAAAGGTCGTCCCCAAAAAGGACGGAGCATTCAGCGTGCTGAAGATAACGGAGATCAAAGAAACTCCGTACAACAACGTTAAAAATACAATCAAATCCGTCATCGAAGCCAAGCGCAAGGGAGCGGCTTACGACCAGGCTGCCCAGGAAATAGCGAAAGAAAACGGATTTACAGTGGAGATTGTGGATAAGACCAGCCGCAATTGATACGGATATGAAGAGCACGAGAAGAAAATTTTTAAAGACCATAGCAGCGGGCGTTATCGGAGGGGAAATAATTTCCGCCTCCGCCGGCCCGGCTTTCGCCAAATCCGAGCCGTACGCGGACGGGTTCGACGTCGCAAAGGGCTTTAAGGTTTTCGAGCAAACCACGCAGAAGAATATGATGAAGCTGGCAGAGACCATAATCCCCGGATGCGGAAACTTCGGGATGAAGGACAAGCTAATGAAGTATCTCTACGGCAGCAAGGGCACAGCCAGCTTTTTCGACGCCGGCTTCTGGAACATAGACGCCGTATGCAGGAAAAAATTCAAGGTCCCTTTTTATTCTCTCGAAAACAAGCAAGACATATATACGATAGTCAAATATATAAGCATCAACAACAGGGGATTCTTCGTAAGCTTTAAGAAGCTGGTAGTTCAATTTTACTATACCGACCCGAAGGTATGGAAGACGCTCTCTTACGACGGTCCGCCCCAACCCAGGGGGTTTATGGATTACACCGAAGCTCCCGTGCTCGCAAAAAAAGCCAAATAGGTTATCACGCCTCTCCTTACCGCCAGAACCGTTCCTCGCAACGACAAATAAAATTAGATCGCGGCTGGAAGCCGCTCCTACGGGATTGATGGTCTAATTGTAGGAGCACCATCCCTTCGACTCTGTTCAGGACAGGCTTGGTGCAATTAGTTAAATCTTAAAGATGAGATTCCCGATTTATTTTGGCTAGTGATGCCATGTGCCGAGAAAATGAAGCGTATTTGCAATCAGCGGAGGGCGACCGGTTTATTTTGGTTTCCTTGGCCTCTATAGATAATACGGGCATATTGCAATCGGCTTATAGCGACCAATTGCTTACTTGCTCGCAATTGTTACTTGTTCAGAACCGTTTTTCGGGAATGACAAAAAAGAATGATTCTTTCTTCTTTTCCTTGATGACTCGTCAGGGCGAAGGCTCCTGCCGTAGCCTGGAAAGAAGCAAAAATCACACACGTAGTGTGTTCTATGAAAAGACTGAACATAATTTGCTAAAAATCATGCGTTAAAACTAATATGTTTTAATTCCACCCACAACACTAAAAGATTTTTAAAGTACCCCCTCACCCTACACCCTCTCCCACGCTGGGGAGAGGGAAATTAA
>Ga0187892_10002582_pt1 | contig 35611 bp, 28 predicted proteins | sample MA1701073metaG_FD_139345 | JGI IMG/M metagenome (GOLD analysis project Ga0187892, IMG submission 139345) | Bio-ooze microbial communities from a basaltic lava cave in the Kipuka Kanohina Cave System on the Island of Hawaii, USA - MA170107-3 metaG ... | reverse complement strand
TGCCCCATGCTCTGAAGACGTGGGGTACCCCTGGGCCCCGCGCTGGGGAGGCGTTTTGAGTTGCCTCGGCGGCCCTTTCCGAGCCGCCGGTCGAAAAAAGGAGTTCGCGTAGGTATCTTGCCCGCATGCGCTTGCGGATGCGGTCATGGTCCATTGGCCTGGCCGCGGCACTTATACTCTATGTTGCGACGATGGCCCCGGGTCTGTTGTGGGGCGACGGAGGCGAGGCCCAGCTTCACGTCCTTTCGTCCGAGTGGTACGTCCACGGCGAGATCGCCCGTTCGCACGTACTTTTTTATGCCTTAGCCCGTTTTCTGCGAATTATGTTCGGCCTGGAGCCGACCCGCGCGGCCAACCTGCTGGCCGCTTTCGGAGGGGCGCTGACCGTCGCGAACGTCGCTTGGCTGTTGGCCGCTCTTTGCCGAAACGCCGCGGCCATTCTTGGCGGAACGGTCCTACTGCTCGTCTCGCACACGTTGTGGCAAATGAGCGCCTCGGCCGATTGCATCACCTTGTCCACCGCGTTGCTGACGACAGAGTTGATCGGACTCATCAAATTGATGGAAACCGGCCGATGGCGGTGGCTGGCCGCGATTGCTCTTCTCAACGGTCTGGGGATTTCCAATCACGACCTCGCCCTTTTGATGTGGCCGGTGTACCTGGCAGCGGCGATTCGGTTCTGGCCGCGATGGAGGCAACAACGTGTAAGCGCGATCGTTACGGCCGGATTGGGTGTGCTCCTTGGGGCCGTTCCGGTTTTGCTTTTGTGCGTCGATGACTGGTGGCGGCGTGGGGACTTGTCGGCCACCGCGGAGTCATTTCTTTTCGGCCAATATGTTGCGCGAGTCGCCAACGTGGGGGGGGTTCCGAAGCTGCTGGCTCGTACTCTGGGCATCACCCTCTTGAATTTTCCAACACCGCTGCTGGCCTGTTGCGTTACAGGTCTGGGTGCGTGCCGGCGTGTCTTCGACCCGGCTATTGCCTGGGCCCTCATCGGGGGGATGCTGGTCTACGCCGTTTTCGGCGCCCGCTACGACGTGCCGGACCAACACACGTTCTTGGTACCCGCATTCGTATTTCTGGCCCTCTTCATCGCCCTTGGAGTGGATCAGTGGATACAGGCCCGCAGCCAGTCCGACGGCGACGCCGATCGGACGAGCGAAGAACGAAGAGCAAAGCGCAAAGACGACGCGTCAGATCAGGCTATTCGATCTCCGATTCTTGGCGTTCGATCCTCTGGCTTACGGGTCAGATACACGGTTGTCATCCTCTTCTTGTCCATGCTCGGACCGATCGTGTATGCAGCGGCGCCGCCGTTGCTGCGCCGTTTCGCCCTGGAGGCGAGCTTTTTGCCAAGCCGGCAGGTAGCCCATCGCGATCCCTTAAAGTGGTTTCTGCGCCCCTGGCGAGCGGGCTATGACGGCCCGGAGCGCTTCGCACGCAAAACGCTGCAAGCGCTGCCCCACGGAGCCTGGCTGGCGGTGGATGCCACCCTTTGCACGCCGTTGAACTATCTTCAAGCCGCGGAGTCGTTTCGGCGGGACGTGCGTCTGGATTCCTGGCTGGCGAGACAACCTTGGTTTGACGATGGGGATCACCAGACTCTTCGCGAAGAAAAGCTCGCGGCCGGTCTGCTCTTCGCCGCCTCCCGCGACCCGCACTATCTCCCAGCCTGGCTGCGCCAACCAGGCTATCGCTTCGAACCCATCGGCCACGTCTTCCGAGTCTCGCGCTAGATGGGCTCATCGACCCGACTGCTTACTCAGGAGGCGCGGCCCAGGGCGGCCGTGGCTCAGCCGGAATTCAGCCTCCGGCGAGTGCGATGGTCGAATCAGATTTCCAGCAGCGGCAGTAGTTCGGGCAGGCGGCGGATGACGTGGTCCGCGTCAGCGGCATAGTCCGGCAGGCTTCCGTCGCCGATCATCAGCACCGTCTTCGTGCCCGCCGACCGGCCCGACAGTATGTCAAAAAGAAAATCGCCCACCACCAAGCTTCGCCGCGGCTTGGCCCCGAGCTCCTCGCACAGCGACAGCACCGGCAGCGGCGAAGGCTTGATCGCCCCGTCCTCGCGCGTCCGCATGGCATCCACGGCCAACTCAAACTTGGCCAGCACCCGCTCGACCATCACTCGCGCATTGCGCGTGAGAATCGCCACTCCATACCCGCGGGCGCGGCACTCGGCCACGACGTCTCCGGCCCCGTCTTGCAAGGTCGCGTTCGCCGCGGCTTCGGCCTCGTGACGAAGCAGGATGGTCTCGGCCCAGGCGCGCCGCGGCCCATCCATCTCCGCAAGCGCCTCCAAGATCGGCCCCGACGCAATGCCGATCTCCGCCCGAATCGCATCGAAATCCAGATAAGGCCTGGTCAGCGTGCCATCAAGATCAAAAATCACCGCCGCTCGACTGTGCATGTTGTTCTTTCACACTCCGAATCACGTAGGCCGGGTCAAAAGACCCGACATCGCCCTCGTAGGTCGGGTCATCGACCCAACCCCTGGTGTTCATTCACAGCGTAGGTCGGGTCAAAAGACCCGGCCTCTGACTCAATTCGAGCGCCCTCCTCAGAAGCATCGAAAAAATGCGCCTGACGCGTGTCCAGCCATGCGGCCGTCGGCTGTTCCGTTGCGGGACTCGCCTGCCCAAACGGGCCGCGCGCGAAAAAGCCGATCCCCCCGATGGTTCGTAAACGCGCTGTCCAGCTCCCCCCCGTGTATTCCACCTGGTCGATCACCACGCGTACGATCGGCTCCGCGCCCAGCTCCGCCTCCTTGGACGCGCCCGAACCACGCGCGCGAAGGTGCACGTGCTCGGGTCGAATTCCCATCACCAACGGCTCCCCCACTCGCAGACCCAACTCACCGGACAACGGCACGTTCAAGCGGAGTTTTCCAATGTCACCAACAAACCAGGTCCATTGGTTTTCGACCATCAACCGGCCGGAAAAAAAACTCATCGCCGGCTGCCCGATGAACCCGGCCACAAAGCGGTTGGCCGGGCGGTCATAAATCTCGCGTGGACCTGCGCATTGCTGGAGCACGCCGCCGCGCAGCACCGCCATCCGGTCGCCGAGGCTCATGGCCTCCTGCTGGTCGTGGGTCACGTAAATGCTCGTGACCCCCAGGCTGCGCTGAAGCGCTTTGATCTCCACCCGCATTTGGACACGCAGTTGTGCATCTAAATGCGAAAGCGGCTCATCGAGCAAACAGACTTTGGGCGCCCGCACGAGCGCGCGACCCAGGGCGACACGTTGCCGTTCGCCCCCCGATAATTGACGCGGCTTACGATCCAGCCAATCACCGATTCCCAGCCGGCGGGCAATATCGAATACAAGCCGGCGAACCTCGGCCCGCGGGTAACCATGCCGCCTCAGCCCGAAGGCCAGATTGTCGAACACGCTCATATGCGGGTAGAGAGCGTCGTGCTGAAACACCATGGTCACATCGCGGTCGCTCGGGGCTGCCCCGGTTACTTCTCGACTACCAATGTGAATCGCTCCGGCGGTTGGCGCTTCCAGCCCGGCGATCATGCGCAGGGTGGTGGTCTTGCCGCAACCAGACGGACCGACCACGACGAAAAGTTCGCGATCGGCCACGTCCACGTTCAAATCAGAAATCGCAAGGCGAGAGCCCTTCCGATAGGAGAACACCTTGCTCAGGTTTACGAGTCGGACGCTTGCCACCGGCTGTTTCCATTAAGACGGACTGCAATAATCTTCGTTTTTTTGAAATCCTTGAGCTAGCCCCCAACTTTGGCGAGTCTCTTTAGGCCGGGCATTCCATGCCGCACGGCGAGTCGGATGAGTGACGCCCCTCCCAACAATAAGCTCTAAAGAAATACTGGTCAAAGGTCGGCAACTCGGTATAATTAGGCATCAAAGGGGCGTAGCGAGAGCCGATACGCCAACCTCACTAAGGCAAGAGTCTTAACAGAAAGAGCGGGGAGATGACATTCGTACGGAAGCGGTGTTTTGATCGCAGGAATTGGTTGTTGGCCATGGGCGCGGGGGCGGTGTTGCAAGCAACCGGCTCTTTGCATGCCAACATCAACCTGGAACTACGCGGCCTGCCAACCGAGGTGTGCAGCGGCGACACCATCGACATCGGCCTCTACGCCGTTTCCGACGATGCAAGCAACCAGTCCATGGGGGGGGCCGAGGTGATTCTCGCCTGGGATCCACTGCAGCTGGCGCTCATCGCGAAGGTGGATAATGGCCCGTATCTATGGTTGGCCTCATTTTTTCCGAATGATTCCGGTGGGGATGGGCTCAATGCGCCTTTCCAAGGTCCGGTGCCGGGCAATGACGGAAACGCCCTCTATTCCGTGTTCGGCCAGTTTGCTCCCGCCACGCCGGCACAGGCAACTCCGCAAGGATTGCTGGTCACCACGTTTCGGTTTCAGGCCGTCCGGCCAGGCGACGCCCGGGTGAGCATTCCCGCTCAATTCGGCACGGCCAGCGAAACCCAGGTCGTGGATGGTGCCCAGCCCGGCCTCGTCGTCACGGGCACGCTGCCATCCATTGGCACCACGGTGAGCTGTCCGGAACCCAGTGTCGTCGAGGTGACCTCGAGGCGCTTGTTCGTGACCGCCCCGACCTGCCCCGCGACCGTGGCCCTCTGGGTACACGCCAGCCCCGGCCAACCCGATGCTTCCTGTTATTCGGCCTACGTGCAGGCCGACGGAACCTTAGGTCCTGCGCCCGTCTTCTTTCCTCCTCAAGAGTGGGGTACCGTCGAGATCCGCGGCGAGTACCTGCTGACGGACACGTCTTACGTGGTTCAGAGTGACTGCGGTACCATCGATCTGGCCGGCTACGGCGGATTCGACACCGCCCCGACTTGGGGATGGGGCGACATCAACGGTTCCGGAGACGCCGATCTGAGTGACCTTCTGTTGGCCCTGGACGGCTTTGCCGGCATTTTCGTTGTGGCCACGCCTAATCAAGTTGACATCATGCCCTGCCTGCCCGACGGACAGGTGGACCTTTCCGATATCCTCGGCGTCCTGGACGCTTTCACGGGCCAGACGTTTCTCGACACCTGCCTCCCGCCTTGCCCGTGACCTCGGTTTACGCATTTTGTTTGTTCGGCTCGGCGGTCAGTCGGGTGCCGTAAACTTGTTGCACGATTTCGGTCAGATCGTCCGTTGAGCGCTTCTTGCGCGACCGGGACGCCGCCTTGGGCGACGAATCGTTTTCTCTCGGCGAGCGGGCCGCCACGCGGCGATTCTCCGCCAAGGCCTTGCCCAAGGCGATCAGCTCGCCGGTGGAAATCTCGCGTTTGCCGCACAGCAGCCGTTCATACACCGACGCCACCAGCAGAAGATACGCCCGCCGTTCCCACACATCCAGATCGCACTTCTTCCACGATCCCAGCATCTTGTCGAGGATTCTGGCCACGCTCATTTGCCGAGCGCGAAACTCACTGAGCGCTTCCTTCTTGCGGGATTTCGCACCGGCCTTGGCCGGTCGTTTCTGACGTTCCAATCCCGGCGCGCCGGGATTTTGCCGTTCCGGCGGCCTGTCCTTGACGCGAAGCGGCAAGGTTTCTGCCTTTTGACGTTTCGATGTTTCGACGTTTTGACGTTTACTCATCGAGGGCCGGATCCGTCAGGCAGCGATCAGCGATTTCCAGGCCGGTCGTGGTCAGCCGGAACCAGCGCCTCCGCCACGGTGTCAGACCGTTGTCACGATCCGCGTCCGTCCACACCCGTTCCACGTAGCCCTTCTGCGTCAAATAGTGCAGATCGCGCTTGAGCTGCTCGAATTCCAGGGTTGGAAACAGGGCCAGCAAGCTTCGCAGCAGTTGTTCCGCCTGCAGGGCCGCCGGATAGACCACCTTCAGCGCCACGAGGATTTCGTTGCGAATTCGCTTCGTTTCCCGTGTTTCTTTGCCGTTTGCCATTCCCACTCCTCCATCGGTGTTTACTCTTGAGCCGCCGCGGCTCAACTTTCCCGCGCCGCCCGATCGGAGCCGCGGACAAGACCATTCAGCATGGTCTCCAGCCGCACGGCCGTGGCGCTCAACTGTTCCAGTACGCGGCCCGTGTGCAGGCACTCCCGCAGCCATTCTTCTTTCGTGGTATAATCGCGCTCCAATCCGGCAAGTCCCTTGCGCAATTCGGCCAGGAACGCGTCCATAGCGTCGACCCGGCGCTCCAGTTGCGCGTGCCACGTAACCTGGTGCTCGCGCAGCGATCGCAAGTAGAAAGTGACCAGCGTCAAGGGCACGGCCACCAGCGGCGTCAACACCGTCAGCAGCACCCCGGCCGATTCCAAAACGTGGTTGACCGTCATGGTTCCTTTCCTCAAGATCAAGAGCCAATGCAACCAACCCCTCTCCCTCAAAAGGGCGAGGGGTGGGGTGAGGGTGTCTCTTTGGCCGCACCACGACGACTCCGCTCCCCCGCTCTACTCCAATAACGTCAAAGGTGATCTCCCGTTGCCCCAACGACAGCGCGCGCCCTTGTTAGGCCCTTACAAATGAAACCCGTTTGCATTGATTCTAGAGTGAGCGCACCCTGCTTAATCGCTCGGAAAGCGATGTGGATGCGGCTATCGCGCGAGGCCAGGGGACCAGAGGTACAGGAACCGCGGGGTTGGCGGGAGCCAGTCGGTGGGTAACTCCAGCTTTAGCAGGTTGATATCGGCCGACGGCGATGGAACGCGGGCATAATAGTTGGGGCGGTAGTCTAACGGCCTCTGGTAGGCCACCACGCGGACGGCCCGCGCGCCGATGCGCTTCTTGGTCGCGGCAAACGTCTGGCGCATCGGAGCGATGCGGTCGATGAGGCCGGCCTCTAGCGCCTGACCGGCCATATACACGCGCCCGTCAGCCAGGCGACGGACTGTCGGCTCGTCGAGGTTGGGCCGGCCGCGGACCACGACCTGCACGAACCGTTCGTACATCTCATTGACAATTCGTTGGAACAGCTCGCGCTCCTCGGGCCGCATGGGCCGAAAGGGTGACCCGGTGTCCTTGTGCTCGCCGGAGATGATGGCGTCGGTCTGGACTCCGATCAGATTCATCGTGCCCGTCAGATCGAAGGTCAGCATGAGCACGCCGATGCTGCCGGTGACGGTGCTGGGCTGTGCCACGATCTCGTCACAGGCGCAGGCGATGAAGTAGCCCCCGCTGGCGGCCACATCCATGAGCACGGCAATCACCGGCTTGCCGGTCTCCCGCCGAAAATGCTGGATCTCCTCGTACATCATCTCACTGGCCACCACCGTGCCGCCGGGCGAGTTGATCCGCAGGATCACGGCCTTGACCCGAGGGTCGCCGCGGGCCTTGTCGAGCTGTTCCAGTAGCAAGCTGACGGGGTGTTCGCCCTCGCCCAGCAACTGAGGGCGATGGGCATTGATGAGCATCCCCGACACGTCAATCACCGCGATCTTGTCGGCGCCAAGGCCCCCCTCCCGCGCGACGGTCGTTTCGACCAGGCCTCGCCGAGTGGTTACCGGCGTGATCAGCAACCCCGGCGGCGAGCAGCCTAGAACCAGGATGCCCGCAAGCCCGATAGCCCATCCTTTATTCCTTCGCATTCCGGCGCCTCTCCGTAGCGAGCCGCGGACTTGAGGTCCGCGCGGTCCTTCATCTGGGTGCCATGCCCAAGTCCGCGCTTCAGCGCGGCGCGGGCACGTTCTTCAACCGCACGAAGGAGCAGTTTCCATTCGTTGGCCGCCCGCTGTCCGGGGGCTATCTTAACCCATGATGAGACTTTTGGAAGACGAATTCGCCGAGTTGGTCGAGGAAGCGTTGTCGGACATCCCAAAGCCGCTGGCCCAATACCTGCGGAACATCACGGTCGATATCGAGCCCATGCCCGACGCCCGGACTTGTCAGGAAATGGAGGTCGACGACCCCCGCGACATTCTCGGCGTCTATCACGGTACGCCGCTGACCGAGCGCAGCGTCGAGCAAGTCGTGCAGATGCCGGACCGCATCACCGTTTACCAGCGCAACATCGAGCGAATTTGTCGCACACGCCGGCAGATCGTCGAACAAATCCGCACCACGGTCTTCCACGAAGTCGGCCATCACTTCGGGTTAGACGAAGACGACCTCGACGAACTGGGCTACGCCTGAAACGTCGAAACGTCGAAACATCGAAACAAATAACGACATGCTCGGAATCCTTCCTTTCTTTGTATTCATTTCGAGGTTTTCACATTTCGCGGTCTTGACGTTGCGACGTTTGACGTTTCGACGACGTTTCGACGGTTACGTCGTTCCGGTTTGTTTTCGCATGGTCATGTCGAAGCCGCGCACGAGGCCGGAGTAGGCGCTCCAGACGACAAACGCGTACAGCATCGTCGCCAAGGCGCTGCCGATCAGCGCCGCCGTGCGTGCCGCGCCGGCTGCGGCCGTGAAGCTCTGCGCGGAGTCGAAAAGCTGCGTGGGATCGACCAAAAACCAAGTTGCCGTAAAGGGCGTGAAGGGCGCGAAAAAGGCCGCGAACTCGCCGCCAATCGCCTCGATCATTGCGAAGCCCAGGCCCGAAAGCAGCGCACAGAGCAGAATCACCAGCCCGATGCTGTACATCACCGCGGTGACGTTTTTCCGCACGATCATCGAAACCCTCATCCCGATCACACATGCGCAGGCGTTGAAAATCACCATTAACGCAGCCAACTCCAGCGACGATTCGATCCAGAACCCCGGAGCTTTCTTGCCGGACATGGCCCCCACGGCCCCAAACATCGCCAGCGCCGCCACGGGCACGGCCAGCAAGGGCAAAACGAAACTCACCAAACCCCGAAGCTTGCCCCACAAGATGTACTTGCTGGTTAAGGGTGTGGTCATCAGCAGGTCCAGGGTCTTGGCTTCCTTTTCCTTGGTCAGTGAGGTGGCTGCCGTGTTCGTCGCGATGATCAACGCCAGCCCGAACTGCACGGCCACCAGTCCCGAAAGCCAATACCGCGCTTGCGTCGGCGTAACCGAGCCGGCCAGCGTGCCAACCACGGCCACGAGTGAAACCGCGATGCCCAATCCGATGATCGCCCAGCGCAGAAGACGCCCGCCAGAGGCGCGGGTTTTGGCCTCCCGCCACGCCACGGGATTGTGCCAGACGCTCCGAACGCCACGCCGCCGCTGACCGCCGCCCATCACGCGGAGGGGTTCAAACAACTTGTTCAGCAGCGTAGCCTCCCCGGTTTTGGCCCCGCGGCGAACAAAATACATGCTGCTCACCGTCAGCATCGCGGCCAGCAGATTGGTCCAGAGCACGTAGGCCGCCGACGGATAGGCGAGGGCATAGCGAATCACTGCCGGGCGGTCGGCCAAGTGGCCGTATGGTGGGGCATACACTTGGCGAAAGGCCACTTCCAGCGACAGAAAAGGGTGAAGCGGGGCGACGGAACTCATCTTCCGGTCAAACAGATTCGGCGGCGACGCGGCCACCCACGTTTCCGGCCGCATCGCGAAAAGATAGAGCACCAGCAGATATAGAGCGATCAAAATGTAGAAAGAGAAAATGGTCCGCCGCGTGCCGACACCGGTCATGGCTATGAAGATGGCCAACGCGCCGGTGAGAATGGCCGTCGAGCCGGAAAGGGCGAGGCTCTCGAAGATCTGGGCGCTGGTCACCCCACCGTAGATCATGGTGACCAGGAAAATCGGCAATCCCGAAAGAAGCAGCATAATCACGAAATACAAGCGGCTCAGCAACGAGCCCAGGACAATCTGCGCATTGGTCAGCGGTGTGGAAAGCAGAATGTTCAAGGTCTGGGCGTCGCGCTCTTGCGTAATGGCTCCGGCCGTAAAGATCGGAGCCAAAAAACACATCAGAGCAAGCTGCGTGGTGGACGCCCACTGAAAAGTGCGCGAGGCGCTCTTGGCAAGATCGGTCAGCGAGGTCGTTCGCCCGGCGATGGAAACGAACATCGACAAAACGACCACGGCCAGGAGCGCCGTCAAGTAGCCGACACGTAGCCATAAATGACGCGGCCGGCGGGACCCGCCCTGTACAACCCGCACGAGGATCGGGTTGGCCGGAACCAGGTACCAAAACCAAAGCCAAATGCGACCGCGGAATACGCCCACTTGTCCTCTCCGGAGTCAAACCTTGCAGCTTGCGCCGGCCTCTTGCGCATGCTTGCCCGTAATCTTCCTCCGCGGCGGCTCGAAAAGCTGGTGCCAACTCATCCCATGTATTCTACGTATTGTCTGGGCGGAAGTGCGCACTCGCGATTGGCAAGGACGGGGTGCACCGACCACGCCCTAGCGTAGTGGGGGGGGACCGATGGCGCGAATCTCCGGACGACGCTGGTCGGCGGCGAACCATAGTGTTTTCGTAGCCGCTTCTGAACCATCAGCTTCGCCCCCGCGAGCCTCTGAAGCTTTCAATAAACGAGGTAGTTTCGCAGGATATCTCTGGGATCCTCCTACTCCATCTCCGCTATAGCACCTATCTTAACTAGCGGCGCGCTCGATTCTGATACATTGCGCGCTTTACCCAATAGTCTCATTTGGCCTTTGCTTTTCGGATTTGATACACTTCGAGAATTAAAGGGGGGCCTGGGAAACCCGCGGAACTGTTCACCACGCGTTTAAAACGGATCGCGTGATTACAGCTCCGAGTGAAGTCCAAGCGGAGGGCGACGAAATCATCTATTCGTGGAGAGTAACTTCCTAGTTGCGTTGACCGTGGAATGGGTACTCGCTGCATTGGTAGGAGAAACGGAAATGAAGTTGAAGAAGGCGCGAATTGGTTGGGTCGGTCTGTCAATGGTAGCTCTGCTCGCCGGGATCCTGCGCGCAGGGGAAGGGCCCCAGCCCGCTATTCTAGGCGGACCATCTGTCTCGCAACTCCCCGTCGCCGTGGCAGGGGATCTTTGCCTGACGAACGCGGACTGCGATGACGCCAACGACTGCACGGTGGACACCTGCGTGGCCGGCGTCTGCGTGAACGCGACCGTCCCGGGTCCAGGCTGTTGCACGAGCAACGCCGACTGCGACGATGACGATGAGTGCACGGAGGATGAATGTGTCGAGGGTCTCTGCGTCAACGCCGGTGTCAAGGGTCTGGCAGCGGGCGAGTTGCTGGTTGTGGCCGGCGGAGAATCCGACAGCGTCGGCGTCTACCTGCGGCACAATGGAGGATTTCTCCGGAACCTCGTTAGCGGCAGGACCGGATTGCTGAACGACCCCACGGGAATGGCGTTCGGCCCGGACAACAGTCTCTACGTCAGCAGCTACCACCGCAATCTGGTTCTTCGCGTCCATTGGCCGGTGGGCGGAATTATCGACGTGTTCATTCCCGGACACTCCGGAGGGCTATCCGGCCCGGCCGGTTTGGCCTTCGGCCCGGACGGGAACCTTTATGTTGCGAGTTTTAACAATAGCAGGGTGCTCCGTTACGACGGCGAGACCGGTGGGTTTCTTGGCACTTTTGTCCGCGGCCATTCGGGGGGCTTGAGCGGACCCTCGAACCTGATCTTCGGTCCCGGCGGCGACCTTTTTGTCAGCAGCTTCAATACCGACGAAGTCAAGCGTTATGGCGGCCAGACGGGGCGCTTCAAGAGCAACTTCGTGACCGCTCGCTCGGGTGGCCTCGATGGCCCCGCGGGTTTGGTGTTCGGTCCGGGTGGTAACCTCTATGTGAGCAGCTTCTTCGGGGATACGGTCAACCGCTACTTCGGCGGCAACGGCGGCTTCCTGAATGTTTTCGTGCGTCGTAATTCGGGCGGTCTGGATGGCCCCACCGGTCTGGCCTTCAGCGACAGCAGCGAGCTCTATGTAAGCAGCTATTACGGCGGGACGGTGAATCGCTACTCCGCGACCAACGGCGGGTTCCTCGGCGTGCTTGTCCGCCGTTTTTCCGGGGGTATCGTCGGCCCGCGGGATGTGATCATTTCTCCGGTGTCGACGTGCGAGAAAAGCGGAGGTCCCGCGTCGCCCGTGAATGTGACTCTACGTGAATTCAGCGTCACACCTGATCGCTCATCCGCGCCGGCGGGGCGCATCCGATTCCACGTCACCAACGCGGGAACGGAAGGCCACGAGTTCCTGGTCATCAAGACGGACCTCGCCCCGGATGCTCTACCGACCGAGCCCAACGGCAGTTACGAAGAAAACGGGCCGGGCACGCAGCTGCTCGATGAAATTGAGTTCATTCCGCCCGGCGAAAGCGCGGACTTGATTCTCGATCTCGAAGCCGGGAATTACGTCCTCATCTGCAACATCGTGAATGGACCCGCGGTCCACTATGCATTTGGGATGCACGCTGCATTCACCGTGGAGTAGTCGGCTCTTGGTTTGAGACTCCGGAATCGCGACCGAACCGGCCCTCCCTCTCGACTCCGAGAGGGAGGGTCGCGTTGCCGAGCGCAATCCGTAACCGCACCGCGTCGGAGAAGGATCGCGCAGGCCCCAAGCCCGCGGCTCGAGCACGGTATTGCGATCACATCCAATACCAGTACCTCCGTACCCTTTTTGTGTGTAAGATGGCGAGTTCGGCGTTTGGGAGAGACGCCGCTTAGGAGGTTTTCTAGCGTTATGAGCACGACGGACGTTCGGGTCGAAGTCGACGGGCCGCACGCGACGGTGACTTTTGTGACGGAGGGCGGCGTCAATGTGCTGTCCTCCGAGGTTCTTCGGCGGTTTCAGACGGCCATCGCCAAGGTGGCCAGGGAGCCGGCGGTGCGCTCGACGGAGGTGCGGGCCGAGGGCAAAGTGTTTTTGGCCGGGGCCGACATCAAAGAGATGGCCGCGTTTAGGCCCGACGACGCTCGGGCCTATGGCAAACTCGGCCAGGAGGTGCTCAACGACCTGGCCGCCCTGCCGTCGATGACCGTGGCGGCCGTCAACGGAGCGGCGCTGGGCGGCGGGTTAGAGGTGGCCCTGGCATGCGATTTTCGAATCGCGGTGAAGTCGGCCAAGATCGGCCTCCCCGAGGCCTCGCTGGGCGTCATTCCGGGCTGGAATGGCATTCCGAGGCTGACGAAGTTGATCGGCCCGTCGCGGGCCAAGCGCCTTTACTTGAGTGCCGTTCCCGTGACCGCCGGCGAGGAAGGGATTGCCTGGGGCGTGGTGGATGAGGTCGTGAACTCGGCCGAGGATCTGGAATCGCGAGTAGTCGCATTCTGCAAGAGCTTCCGCAGGGCCTCGCCCGCGGCCTTGGCCTTGGCCAAGCGGGCCGCGAGGGACGGTGACGATCTTTCGGCTTTCGCGGATTGCTTCACGAAAAAAGACGCCCAGGAAGGCATGACCGCCTTCGCCCAGAAACGGCCGGCCTCGTGGATGGAATTAGGAGCAAAAGGCACGGAGGCACGAAACGCACGCAAAAGCGACAACGCGACGAAGTAGCTCAGAGCCGCGACCGGGAGGGAGCGGTTGCTGCGAGAAACCACCATTGACGCTTCGCGTAAAGGGCCGGCTCCACGCACGATCGCGGGCGGGGCTTGTGCCATCATTCGCTTGCTAAGGCCCGCACCTCCAGACGGTATCCTATGGTAGTTCCGCCTCGGTGTACCCGGGCGGCGTCTTCGACCAGGGATAGCCGGTCCGCGCCAATTCGAAGCCAACGTCGAACAACTTCCGCATATACTCGCGGTCGAAGGGCTCTTTGGGAACCTCGTTGAAGTCCTGCGGAATGTACGCCAGATTGAAGTCCATCTTGTCGCGCCGGGCGGTCATGAACATCCGGTCGAGGTCTCCCAATCCCTGACTGTGGATCAGCGCCGAAATCGCCCGCCCGGCGATGCTGAACGTTTTGCGCTCCACCGCCGCCCAATCAGGATCAAGCCGCGAATTGCGAATAACGTAGATCCGCCGTTCCCGCGATATGCCGCTTGCCTTGGCGGTCTCGATCGGTGTAAACGACGTTGGATAGAGGAAGACTTCATTGAGGCAGCCGCCGTCCACGTGCATTTCCTGGTATTTCTTTCCGTCTACCTCAACATCGATCATCACCGGCGGAAAGGCCGCGGGAATCGCGGCTGAGGCGATCAGGATGCTGTGCACAAGCTCCAATGACTTTGGATGCTTGCTGGCCGCGATGCCGCCGATGTTCCACACGACCGAGCGGCGCGAGTCGAGGTTCACTGTGCCGATCAACAGGAAGCGGCCCTTCCCGTACTCCGCGGCGATCGCCTCGAGCAGCTCCTGGTCGACGTACTTGGCCATCAACTTCCATAAGGGACGGTTGTCGGTCAGAGCGTCGCTGAACAAGGCCGCGAGCATACCCCGTTTCTTAAGAATGCTCGAAGTCGAAGTCGTCGTGTAAACCTCACGAAGAACGTGGTCGTACTTTGGCCCCAGGAACGCGAATGGGGCAATCAGCGCGCCCGTGCTGATTCCCGTGACGATCTCAAATTCCGGCCGATCGCCCTTCTCCGTCCACCCGCACAACAGTCCGGCGCCGAAGGCCCCGTTGGCCCCACCGCCGGAAATCGCTAAGGCCGCGCCTGGCGGTGGATGCTCGGCCTTGCCCGTTGCCGCCCAATGCGTTTGCTTTCGGTGCAAACGCCTCAACGATGCTGCCGCGGAACTCAGGCGTCAGATAGTCGCCCCACGTCCGAATGTTGGGCATTCCCGCCACCACCGCCCAATCTTGAAGGTCCCTGGGCACCGCGGGACCACGGCGAAGCCCGGCGCAACCGGGATTCCCTCCACAGATCACAAGCCCCGCCAAAGCGATGCACGCCCCGGCTTTTCGATCACGAGTCACGTCGTTTCTCCTGTCGTTCAAGAGTAATCTTCCCGCGCCGGCGGAGATTTCTGCGGCGGGGATGTTAGCCGCACATTGCGGTGCCATTTGGACGTTCAATCGTCAAAAGCGCGAGTCGTAGCCGGATGCACGTCCATGAAGCCACGACCACGCTCACGCCGGACGGACGGGCATGCGCTCGAGGATGACATCGGCCAGGCCGTAGGTCACCGTCTCTTTGGAATCCAGCCATTTGTTGCGGTCGCAGTCGCGCTCCACGACCTCGATAGGTTTGCCGCTGCGCGTGGAGAGGATGTTGTAAAGCGCCTTGCGCAGGCGAAGAATCTCCTCCGCCTCGATGGACAGATCGGTGGCCGAGCCTTGCAGCACTCCGCCGATCAAGGGCTGATGCAGCAACGTGCGGGCGTTGGGCAGCAAAAAGCGCTTGCCCTTGGCTCCGCCGCACAGAATCACCGCCGCCATGCTCGCCGCAAGGCCGACGTTGTAGGTGGCCACGTCGCAACGCAGATACTGCATGGTGTCGTAGATGGCCAGTCCCGAGGAAACCGAACCGCCAGGACTGTTGACATAAAGATGGATGTCCGCTTTGGGGTCCTCGTTGGATAAAAACAGCAACTCGGCGATGACCAGGTTAGCAGTTTCGTCGTCGATACCGCCGGTTAGAAACACGATCCGGTCCTTCAGCAAGCGTGAGTAAATGTCCATCTCCCGCTCGCCGCGGCCGGTGGTCTCGATGACAAAAGGAACTCGCTGATTAAGTGTCTTCATCGCGTTTACCTTTTATGATTCCGCGCGGCTATAAAGCCGCGGCTTTTTGGTCGGGGTCCTTAGAGTTTTTTCTTCTTCTTCGTGTCCTCGTCGAGGATTTCATCCACGATTCCGTAGGCCAGCGATTCCTGCGCCGTCAGAAACCGGTCTCGCTCCGTATCCACGCTCACTTGCTCGACCGACTTTCCGGTGCACTTGGCGATAATCGCGTTGAGCCGGGCCTTGTCCCGCAGGACCTCCTCGGCCTGGATGCGGATATCCTCCGCCTGGCCGGTGATCCCGCCGTACGGTTGGTGCAACATGACCTTGGCGTTTGGCAGGATGAAACGCTTGCTCTTGGTGCCGGCCATCAGAATGATGGCCGCGCCGCTGGCCGCCTGTCCGATGCAGTATGTCGCCACCTCACAGCCCATGAACTGCATGGTGTCGTAGATGGCCAGTGTTTGATCCACCAGCCCGCCCGGCGAGTTGATGTACAGGTTGACATCCTGATTCCGCCGGATGGACTGAAGATACAACAACTGTTGAATGACGATGCTGGCCGTCCGTTCGACGATGGGACCGGCCAGAAAAATGATCCGGTTTTCCAGGAGCATGTCCGTAATGGACATCTCCCGCGTCCGCTGATAGGGCGGGTATTGCGCCCAGGTATCCGGCGGCCCGACAAACTCCTGCATGATTGAAACTCCCGGCCTTTTAGGTCGCCTCCGAGGGGGCGGGACCTTCGACCTCGGTGACCTCCGCCCGCTCCAAAAGGGTATCGAGCACTTTCTGGTCGCGCATGAACACATATATGGACGACAGCCCGTCGCGTTTGATGAGCTCGTCCCGGACCCGGTCAAAGCGCATGTTGGACCGCCGAGCCATATTGGCAATGGCGCTGTTGATTTCCTCCTCTTCGACCTCGACCTCCCAGTCCTCGGCGATTTTTTCGAGGATGAAATAGAGCTTCAGGTCGTGTTGAACCTGTTCGTGGGCCTTGCTCCGCATTTCGTCCATAGCCTTGTCGATTTCCGGTTGAGGGGTGTTATCCGCGTACATTTGCATGAGGCGGCGGGCAATCGCCCGGTCGGTTTGCCGCTGAGATAGCCCCTCCGGGATTTCCAGAGCCGTGTTCTGCGACAGGTATTCGCTGATTTGCGTGCGCGAGGCCCGCTGGATAATGTCGTCCAATGCCGATTCCATCGTCTCACGGACGCGATTCCGTAATTCCTCTTCCGTCTCGCACCCAGCCCATTCGAGCATTCTCTCGTCCACCGGGGGAAGGTGCAGTCTCTTGATTTCGCGAACCATGACTTCGCAGTGGGCGGGTTTGCCGCGGAGCCCGAGCTCTTCGTGGTCTTCAGGCACCGTGGCTTCAAGCATTACCGTCTGGCCTTGTCTGGAACCCTTCACGGTTTCGCCGAAGCCTGCGAGCGGCACGCCCCAATGCCGAAAGTCACGGGCCCTCAGTTCCAGATTCTCTTCGCTGTAGACCACTTGGCCATCCACGGAGAGCTTCACGTCGGCGTACAAGAGATCGTCGAGCTCCACGGGTCCGCCTTCCACCGGTTCGAATGTCGCCCGAGAGAGCCGCATCCGCCGAATCTCCTGATCCACGTCGGCCTCGGTGATTCCGACCCTTGGACGGCGAACGGGAATCTTGTCCAGGTTGGGCAGGTCGAACTGGGGCTTAAGCTCGACCTCGCACACAAAGCTCAAGTCGCCCTCTTTGGGCAAGAAAAGGCTGTCCAACGCCTTATCCAAGGGCAGCAGTTTGTCCGTCTCGACGGCCCGCGTGAGACGATCCTCGCCGGCCCGCTCCTCTTTGACCTTCACGTGAAAGAGTGGATCGCCCAAGGTCTTGAGTTCAGCCTTTTCCGCCGCGGCCAGGTAGCCGTTGGCGAACAGTTGCACCTTGATCTGGTCGCCCACGTCGGTGGCGAATCGCTTCTCGACGAGTTTGAGCGGCGCATGGCCTTTGCGGAAGCCCGGGATGATCGCGTCGCGCTTGAGTTCCTGGAATTCCTCGCCTAGTCGTTCGTCGACAACCTCGCGGGGGACGGTGACCGTCAGTTTGAGGCGCATAGGCCCGAGTTCTTCGCGCCTAAACTGCACGGCGTCCTTGAGCCGGGCCTTGAACTTCTCGTCTTTGGACAGTTCCGGCTCTTGGGCTTCGTTTTCCTCAGTGCCCTCGGCCTCGTCCGTTTCCGGCTGATCCAAGGCCACATCTTCTTCGCTCATCGAACGACTCCCTGAGCTTTCGCCCCGGCGGCCCGATCGGCCGCCGACGCGAAGCTCCAAAGAACGTAGCCGATTGCAAGGCCGCTGGCAACCGGCCCCGGGCACGGGCCCGCGATTGATCCAAGCCTCGGCAAAGGGGGCGCGGGTTCCACCTTGCGTACGCTACCTCGTGGATGTGCCGTGGTTTGCCGCCTAGGCGTTTTGCGGTCCGTATGCTATACTCCAGACTAGTCCTGATGCGGAGAACAAAACGATGAGTGCGATTACGGATCTTCTCGGAGCAGAAGCGGGAAACCTACTGAACCACAAGTGTGCCACGATCGATAAGTCGCTGCTGAGCTTGCCTGGGCCGGACTTTGTCAGCCGGGTGATGGTCTCTAGCGACCGGCCGGTGGCCGTCCTGCGAAACTTGCAGGCGATCTTCAGCTCCGGGCGGCTGGCGGGCACGGGGCATCTGTCGATCTTGCCCGTCGATCAAGGCGTGGAGCATAGTGCCGGAGCGTCGTTTGCCCCGAACCCAATCTATTTCGATCCGGAGAATCTCGTCAAGCTGGCCTTGGAGGGTGGGTGCAACGCCGTGGCATCGACGCTAGGCACGCTCGGCTCGGTGGCCCGGAAATATGCGCACCGCATACCGTTCTTGGTTAAGCTCAATCACAACGAGTTTCTGACGTATCCGAATAAGTATGACCAGATCATGTTCGCCCACGTCAAGCAGGCCGTGGACATGGGGGCGGTGGCAGTGGGGGCCACGATCTACTTCGGCTCGGCGGAGAGCTCCCGGCAGATTCAGGAAGTCAGCGAGGCGTTCCACGTGGCCCACGAGTACGGGTTGGTGACCGTGTTGTGGTGCTATCTGCGAAACAGCGCTTTCAAGAAGGACGGCACCGATTATCACCTGGCCGCCGACCTGACCAGCCAGGCCAACCACCTGGGTGTGACCCTCGAGGCCGACGTCGTCAAGCAGAAGCAGCCGGAGAACAACGGCGGCTTCACGGCCCTGAACTTCGGCAAGACCAGCAAGCTCGTGTACGAGAAGCTGACCAGCAATCACCCGATCGATTTGACCCGTTATCAAGTGGCTGGCTGCTACATGGGCCGCGTGGGACTGATCAACAGCGGCGGGGCCTCGGCAGGCGAGAACGACCTTCGCGACGCGGTGAAGACGACGGTGATCAACAAGCGCGCCGGGGGTACGGGGCTCATCTCCGGCCGCAAGGCGTTCCAGCGCCCCATGCCCGAAGGCATCAAGCTCCTCAACGCCATCCAGGATGTCTACTTGGATAAGACAATCACAGTTGCATGAAAGTGACTACAATTGCTTCACGCGAGGTACGACGCAAAATGACGACAATCACTCTTGCGGATCCGCTCATCGACGAGGTGCGCGAGAGGCGCAGACAGCTTTGGGATGAATGCAACCACGATTTCAACAAGCTGCTCGAATTGATCCAGCGGCTTCAAGCCGAGCATCCGGAGAAAGTGGTGGACCGCCGAAAAATCAAGCGGCTCATTGCCACGAAGTAACCTCGCCATTGCTCGGCCTCGAGCTGCCGTTGCTTGCGGTCACTCTGCCTCAGGCGGATAGACATCGTCTTATTCGCTGCGCGGGGCACGGGACTCCTCTCCCGTTCTGAGGCCAGAGCATAGGTCTGGTTTTCGCGGATCTGGACTTCTTCGTCGTTTTTTGGAAAACTTCTAAGCCGTGAAACGTCGTATTTTGGCCAACACGTCCGACTGGCGCAATCCCATAGCGGGGCTGCTGCTATTCGCGGCTTCGGGCGCCGGTCAAGCTATACCCATTTACTACGACTACCTCGAAGGCGGAAAACTCAACGGCGGCCGCATCATGCTCGATGCCGCCAACCCGGCCCATCGTTCAGCCCTCGGGTTGGATAGGCCCCTTCCCGGCACCACCTGGCCGGTCGTCACCATTCAAAACAACGGCCCGCCGGGCAACCGCATCGACGTCGTCCTGCTGGGCGACGGCTACACCGTCGCCGAACTGGGCGCCTATGCCGCCCACGCCGACAACGTCAACAACGGCTTCTTCGCCGAGGAGCCGCTGGCCGCCTATCAAAGCTACTTCAACGTCCACCGCGTCGAGGTGGAATCCAACGAATCCGGCGTTGACGAGCTGGACCTCGGCATCTTCCGCGACACCGCCCTGGACATGGCCTACGGCTGCTTCGGCATCGATCGGCTTCTGTGCATCGACGTCGGCAAGGCCCAGGTGGCCGCGGCCTCCGCGCCGGACGTCGACCAAACCCTCGCCCTGGCCAACTCCACCCGATACGGCGGGGCCGGATACCCCTCGTATGATTTGGGCACGTTGGCCGGCAACAACTTCGCGGCCATCGAAATCGCCCTGCATGAATTTGGCCACGCCTTCGCCGAATTGGCCGACGAGTACGATTACGCCGACGGGGCCACCTACACCGGCCCAGAACCGATCGAACCTAACGTCAGCATCTACAACGCGGTCGCCCAAACCAGCCTTCAAACCAAGTGGTGGCTGTGGCTGGATTTGCCCAACGTGGATACGTTCCAAGGCGCGTATTACAACCAGTTCGGCGTCTACCGCCCGACTTTCAACTCGAAAATGCGCAGCCTGTACCGGCCCTTCGAGCAAGTCAACGTCGAGCAATTCGTCGTCTCTATCTACAAGATCGTCTCGCCCATCGACGACGCCACGCCGCCTTCGGCCACGCCCATTCTGGCCTGCACCGAGTTCTTCGTGGACCCGTTGGATCCGGTCGATCACGCGTTGACGGTTCAATGGTCCATCGACGGCTTTGACGTGCCGGGTGCATCCGGCACGGCCTTCACGCCCGATGCCGATTCGCTTTCACCCGGCCAACACCAACTGGCCGTCACCGTCGTAGATGGCACGACCCGCGTCCGCGATGAGTCCCTTCGCGACGCGTGGCTGACGGAGGTGCGGCAGTGGCCGATCCTCGTGCCGGCGCCCTATGCCGACCTGGACGCCAACAGTTACGTCGACGTCGGTGACGTGCTCTGCGTGCTGGCCGCATTTGCCTTCGTGCCCGATTGCCCCCAAGCCGATATCGACCCCTGCGACGGCGACGGCACGATCGACATTGGCGACGTACTGGCCGTCCTCAGCGCCTTCGCCGGCCAACCCCAATGCCCCCACCCCTGCGGCTAAAACCAATCCGAATAACCCCTCTCGCTTCCGGGGAGAGGGCCAGAGGTGAGGGTTTTGCCAGACAGGCCATGACAGTCGGCCTGTAAGGTTGTAGCACCGCTTTGTAAGCGGTGAGAAACACCGATTGAAAATCGGTGCCACAGGCACGGCATGAATGCCGCGGCCCGGTGCTCCGTCGCCCTTCGTCGTCGTTCGCTCTACGCTTCGCGCTCCGCGCCTTTTGGCCCTGATTTCACTGCTGGGCATTTTTCCCCTCGCTCCCAATAACGGTAGATTCGGCGGGCGGGCGACGAATGGCGGTCGAGTTTACTATTCCGTATCGGGGGGTGAAGTGCAGCGAAACCTTCGAATTCGAGCGAAAAATATCGGCGGGGTCTGCTATGGCGGTTGACAAGACGAACACGTTTCGATAGAAGCTGCACTCAAAGTTAAATCGCCGATGACCAAGCGGCGGGGAAGTACGGGGTTAGGTTTCAAAGGAGAAGATGATGCTACGGAAGAAGGATATGAAGCGAATGGTCGTGCTTTGGGCGAGCGTCTTGGTCGGGTCCGCCCTACCTGCTCAGGCCGGCTCGCATCTGTGGAGAATCAACGAGATCTTCAGCAACGGCGATGGTACCGTGCAGTTCATCGAGCTCAAGGAATGTTGCGGCTCGACCATCGAAACTGCCTTGGCCGGAAAGCCCCTCATCAGCACCGCCTTTAACCCGGACCACGTGTTTACCTTTCCTACGAATCTGGTGGGTCCGACCAATAACAAGTTTCTGCTCATCGCCACGCCGGCCTTCGCGGCCTTGCCCGGCGCTCCGACCCCCGATTTCTTTTTTTCGCAGGTGCCTTTTTTTGAAAGAAATGGTGATCTGATCGAGTGGGCCCCGCAACTAAATTACGACGAGTTTGCGTTCGGACCCGGGGCGCTCCCGACGGACGGCATTAACTCCATTCGCATCACCAATTATTCGACCGATACGTTTGTCACCGGTCCCAACTCGCCGACCAACTACGCCGGTCAATCGGGCACGGTGAACGCCGGCTGCATGGACGCGGACTCCGACGGCTACGGCTCACCGGGCGACCCCAGTTGTCCGGGCGGCCCGCAGACGGATTGCAATGACGCCAACCCAAACATCAATCCCGGCGAGGCGGAGGTGTGCAACGACACCCTGGACAATGACTGCGACACCTTCGCCGATTGCGACGATGCGGCCTGCGAGCCGGAACTGAATTGCGTTCCGGCCATAACCGGTGCGGGCATCGGCTCGATGGCGGGCCTGATTCTCGCCGCGGGCGCGGTCGTGGCCCAGCGCATGCGGAAACCTACGAGAACGTGATTGGTAATGCCCGATCCTAAACTTAGCCCAACAGAGGCGTCACAACCGAAGAAACGACGTTAGGGAGGGGCTCGCGCCTCGCTGTTCCTTACGATGGGGGCGCAGGAAAGACGACGCTAGAATATGTGGTGTGCGATCAGGCGCCATCCCCGAGCCATAGGCTTCAGCCCCGCGATGTTCCCTTATGCGACGCGGCTACCGATTACGCGCGGTCACTTAGGACTCAATTTGTTTGTATTCTTGTAAAAGGCTATTGAACAAAAACGAGAAACCCTTATAACTGGGCCGCTCGCGAGACTAATCAAGGGACTCGCGAGGTTGGGGAGGGAGAAAAAATGTCGATCCATTGCGGTAGGGTTTTCTTGCTGGTTTGCTGCATGACGTTGAGTGCCCGTGGGGGAATACTCCATTTTGTGTTTCCGCTCGAAGGTTCCCAGGAAATTCAGGACCCGCCGGTGGTTACACCGGCGACCGGCATGGGGGACGTGACCCTCAATACGGCCACGAATAACCTCGCTTGGAATGTTTCCTTCGAGGGCCTCTTGGCTCCAGTGACCGCAGCCCATTTTCACGGACCCGCGCCCGTGGGCATGAATGCGACCGTTGCCGTCCCAATCGCCGGCGCCGGCGCGACCAGCCCGATCGTAGGTTCGACGACTATTACCGACCTTCAGGAATCGCAGATCATCAATGGCCTTTGGTACGTGAACATCCACTCTCAGACGTTCCCGCTGGGTGAGTTGCGCGGCCAGGTCGTTCCCGAGCCGGCGACATGGGCCTTGCTGGCCGCCGGCCTGCTTGGCTGCATACTCCGTCGGCGATCATAGCCGGAGCCCAAGCTTTTCGGCATTCGGAGTCTGATTATGGCCGCGTCGTGTTGCGGAACCAGACCAGGGCGTCGTTGTTGAGCCCGCTGAGTTCACCTCGATCGAGTGTCGCCACGATGTCATCGCTTCCATCCCCGTCGATGTCGACGATCAGAACCGAGTTGATCAGCGTTCCTTCGCTCTCGGCCTGCGGCACGGCTGCGGGATCGACGACCACCGGCACACCTGCCACTGGAGCGACGGCCGCCGGCGCGTTTTCCGGCGGCCGATCGTCGATGATGAACTGCTCCGTCCACGGATCGAAGAGGCTGGGGCCTTCGCGTGACTCAAACATCATCAGGCCGCCTTCGGCGGCGCTGACCACCTCCATGTAGCCGTCGGAGTTCATGTCCCCGACCACCAAGGCTTGGGGTTCGCGTTCCAGGAATTCCGCTAGAGTGTATACCTGCCAGGGAATGGCACGCACCGGAGCCGTAGTGGGTCCCGGCGGCCCCTTGAACCATTGAATCAGCCCGCCCTCGCTCGATCGCACCACAGCGTCGAGGATTCCGTCGCGATCCACGTCCGACAGCCGCACGATGTCGGCGCCCATCGCGATCTGGCCGATCGTGCCGACCTGCCACTCATCCTCGGTAAAGTGATAATCGTCCGGGACGTCGCGAGCCGGGTTGCGAAACCACCGTATGTTTGCGGCCGGAGCGTCGGGAAGCGTGACAACCACATCCAAATCTCCATCGCGATCAATGTCGCCCAGGGCCACGTCCTTGATGACCGTTCCCTTCACGAACGAGTCGGGCAGCATCTTGGCCGCCCATCGACCGTCGCGGACTCCGTTTGGGCCCTGATTCGTGAACACGACGACATCGGTGGTTCCTCCCCCACAGCCGGAATTCCAGGTCGCTGCCAAATCCACCATGCCGTTGGAATCAATGTCACCCACGGCCATGCAGGTGTATCCACCCACCTCCGGCGGGCCGGACGCCTCTCCCGACCCTTGGAGAAATGACGCCCCAATGGCGACTTCTTTCCAGGCCAGGGCTTGATTGGTTTGTGCGGGTTCAGCCGGACTCAGGTACGTGAGAATGATGCCGCTCAGCCCCATCTCCGGCGTGTCGCCTTCCATGCAGGCTGGCCCTTCCAGCGCCGAACTCTTCACCAGCACGGCAATATCGGGCCGCGCATCGGCGTCCAAATCGACCACCGCAAGGCCCGCGACGGCGATCACGGGCACGTTGCCGGCCAGCGTGAGCGTTTCGAATCGGATGACGTCCGAAGCGGGTCTTCGTTGCAGGTGAACCTGAACGGGCTGCGATTGGTTCCATGCCGAGACCAAGTCGATCAGGCCATCGTCGTTGAGGTCTTCGGCCACGACGAACTGCGGCCCGGCGGAGTCCTCGCTTCGCGGGTCGATCTGGATGGCCTCAAAATGGCTGAGGGTTCGGCCATTGGCTAGGAAATCTCCGTTATTGTCCACAAAGGCCGCGCCGTCCCCGCCGCCGACACAGCCCGGTACTCCCACAAACACGGCCGTCATCAGCGTGAATGCCGTCGAGAATGCTCCAACCCCAATGCTGGTTCGCGAATTTCTGATCATGCTTGAAACCCCCGTTGTTAGAGTGCCTCCATCCCTGACTTTGGATGCGGCGGCCCTTGCCCGCGCGATTGCATTTTCAAGCGCGGCCGCTTCGCGGCACGCCGCGTATCAAGAACGTCGGAGCACTGCAAGGGTTATCGGCGGGCACGGGAAGCGTCTTGCGTTCGGAAATAGGGGGCCGAAGCAGTCCGGTAACGGCCGACGCAATTGGTATGGGCTTCGAGTCACGCCCACACGATGAATTGGCAAATCCGCAGCGGGCGGACCAACCGGCGTAGCGCCGCGCTTTCGTACATAGAAGCTACTGGGCGTGGAAACTCAGGTTGGCCGTCTGGTAAAGCATCGCTGCACGCCAGGCTGGGCGCAGAAAGGGAGCTTCCCTTTGGACGGGGGCGACGCAGAATATGGCCATGTCGCTGACGCGCCGCGAATTGCCGGTCCTGGTGGTCAGCGCCGCCTATTTGTGCGTTTTCGGAATCGTCGCGATTCGGCGGCGGCATCACGAGTTCCTTCTGTACGTAGCGGTCATCGTTGTGCTGGCCGGATGGATTCTGGGGGTTCAACGAAAAGTGCGGTTCGGGCCGAGGATTCTCTGGGGCTTGAGCCTTTGGGGCCTACTGCACATGTGCGGGGGATTGGTCCGCGTGGGAGACGGCGTTCTCTACGGGGTTCAGCTCGTCCCCCGCGTCCTTCGTTACGACCAATTCGTCCACGCGTTCGGATTCGGAGTGGCGACGCTCGCCTGCTACCATCTGTTGAGGCCTTTCTTGCGGCCGGACATCAGGCGGGGCCTGATGTTGCCGATGCTTGTCGTGCTGATGGGCTGCGGCCTGGGCGCGATCAACGAAATCCTCGAGTTCATCGCCGTCAAAACCATGCCTCAAACCGGCGTCGGGGGATATGACAACACGTTGTGGGATCTGGTCTTCAATCTGATCGGAGCAACCACGGCGGTGGCCTGGAAAGGCCGGAGTAGCAGATGAGGTTCGAATCCCGAAACTGCCGTAGGGAGCGCATTGCCTTTCTGCTTCTCGCCCCTTCTCAGTGCCTTCATGCCTTCTTTTCAGCAAAGAAACGTGACCGCCCTGGGCAGAATGCTGCATTCGATGGGCAGGGGTTCGCCGGGTTCGCCGTCCACTTCGATCGGCACGGTCTCCGGTGAGCGGATGGAAACGCGGCAAACTTGACGATAGATCGTCCCGCCGCGATGCAGATGCCGGCGAGTCAATACTCGCAATGCGTGACCGATCAATTTCGTTTTCGTCGAGCATGGAAAGACGCAAACATCGAGCAGGCCGTCATCCCATCGTGCCCGGTGCAAGATGCGCAGACCCGTTGCATAGCGCCCGATGCCACCGACGAACACGAGGCCGCGCCCCTCGAAAAGAACCTCATCCTCGGTCTCTACCGTCAGGCGCGGGAAGTGATGCGCCCAGTACGTCCTCCAAATAGGCCAGAAGTACGTGCCGTGAGTAACGTGCCCGCGGCGGAGGCGGGCGAACCGCCAAACACACTCAGCGTCGAACCCGACTCCCACGACGCTGAGGAACCGGCGGTCATTGACGACGCCCACGTCAACGGCAAAGGAACACCCGAACATCAGAGTGTGAGCAATCTCCTCCGGCTGCCGAGGCGTCCGAAGTTCGCGGACCAGAAGGTTCTCCGTTCCGGTTCCAAATACCAGGAGGGGCGCGGAAGAGCCGACTAGGCCGTTGACCACCTCACAGATCGTTCCGTCGCCGCCGACCACCAGAATCGCGTCGGCCCTTTGGCTGACCGCCGCGGTCAGGCTCGTGGCATGACCGGGTCCCTGAGTGACCAAAACCTCAAGGTCTCCGCCAAGGGACTTCAGTGCCTCACCGACCCGCCGCACGGCCGGCCAGCGGTCATTGCGACCGGAGACAGGATTGACGATGGCCACGACGCGCCGAACCATCAGCGCATGCCGGTGCGAGAATCCCTGGTGCAAGGATATTCTTGTACGAGAGTCCCTGCTCGCATCCAGAGTTCGGGAATCCTTTGCCGCTCGGTGCACGATGGGAATCCTGTCGACAATCGAGCGAGAAAGGAATCTCGCCCCCGCAGGCCGAGGTTTGGGCGAGATGAGAATCTCGTCCCGGCAGAAACCGCGGATTCCTCAAGCTGCGATCAATCAAGCAGCGTACCCTTGGCCGTGGTCACGGACTGCCCGCCGATTCGGACCGTGCGGGCCTGGCCGGGCCGTTGCTCGAGCAGGGCGTAAATAACGCCCGCTCGACCCCCGGCCTTGCCTTGACCGCACATCATACCGGCCAGCCCTTCGCGCACGGGAACGATTCCCTGTTCCACCAGGTACAGCGCCAGCGGGCCGTGAACGCTGCCGGTCACCGGGTCTTCATCGATTCCCGCAGGCGGAGCGAAGAAGCGCGATTGCACGGCGATGGAGGGCGTCAACGTACGCACGGTGGCCAAACAAATCCCGCGCAGCCCGTCGCCGGTGAGCAGATCGCTGAGCGCACCAAAGTCGGGCCGCGCGGCGTTGAGGACGACAACGTCGTTGACGAAAGCCAGAAGGTCCTGGTCTTGCGTCCGTGCGCTGGGCAAACCCGGATCGAACGCATCCCCAGGTATCCGCAGTGCCGCGGCCCATTTCTGGGCATCGATGCTATGCGAAGTCAATTCCGGCGGACGAAGCTCAAGCCAGATGAGCTGGTTGCTCGGTTCGCCCGGCATGTGCTCGACAAATGCCGTCAGCGGCCCCGAGCGCGTTTCAATGTGAACGGTCAGATTGTCACCTTCGGGGCACGTCAAACGGCCGGCTTCCAGCAGGGCGTGCACGCCCGCCACCGTCGCGTGGCCGCACATGGCCGCTTCCGTCATGGGAGTAAACCAACGAAACCGCAGCGAGAGCCTGCCCGGCATCGGTCGCTCGGCCGGCAGCACGAAGGTTGTCTCGCTGAGATTGAACTCTGCGGCGACTTGCTGCATTCGCCGGTCGGTCAGGCCGGCGGCGTCGAGCACGATGGCCGCGGGGTTCCCCGCGAAGGGCTCGGCGGTAAAGGCGTCCACGACGTAAAAGGACTTGGGCATTTGCGCGGCCTTTTGTAACCGCCCAAAGTCCGGCCATTCTCGAGAAACCCCGGCACAGCTCCCCCCGTGGGCGGCAGCGGAACATGCCCACTTTAGGAACGCCCCGCGAACAAGGCAACAGGCACGAGGCGGACGAAGGGCATCCCGACGTAAGTCGGAACACGGAGGCACGAAGGCCGGCGTTTGGCGGCCGGGCGCGTACCCCAGGCGGCTCCGCTCGTCTGTGACTAAGGCGGGAAACGGTATCAGGGCGACGGCGGCCTTGATGTCCTTAACCAGTGAGCCCTCAAGAATGGCCGAACGCGTGGGAAAACGATCGACGACGCTATACCAACGGGAGAGCCGGATGATCGGGCCAGTGACCGGGACTTCTCACCTTTGCGGTAGCTTGGACCTGCTGCCCCTTATTGCCTTGTTGGTAACACTCTCCCTTAGCATGAGTGCCGAATCAGCGGTCCCAGCGACGCGATCATTTGATCGATTCGGCCAAAGGCAAACTCGGTCAACAACGCCTTGACCTTGCGCGGCACCGACCGGCGGCCCCAGCCCTTGAGAATTCGTTGAAAGCGCGGGATCGCGAACGGCAACTCGCGCAGTTCCTCAGGATCGAACTCGTGCGGGTGCAGATAAACCGTCGCCGGGACGCCGGCCGCGTTCATCTGTCGCACGCCCATCCGAATCCGTCGATACGGTAAAAACCGATAGTATCCGCCTCCGCCGATCGGCAACGTACACCGACCCAGCCGCAGCGTCGCCACCGGAATCTCAATCAGCTCGGCCCCGCATGGCGTCTTCAACCGATGAGGAAAGCGGGGTACGCGGGCCATACCATAGCGCCACATGTAAACGGGAAAGATCGAAGAGTCATACCGGAAACCGCATTCAACCAAGACGTCCAGGGCCCAAAGCGTATTCCGCGTAATGCTGAAGGCCGGAGCGCGATAACCGGTCACGGTCTCGCCGATCAGGTCCTCAAGCAGTTTCTTGGCTCGTTCAATGTCGGCACGAAACTGGACCGGCGACTGGTTGAAGATCAGCCGATGCCCATAGCCATGACACTGCACTTCGTGTCCGGCGGATTGAATCTCATTCACGAGCCGCGGGCATTTCTCCGCGGCCAGTCCCAGAACAAAAAACGTCGCCTTAACGCCGTGCGCCGCGCAAGTCTCCAAGACCCGATGCGTGTTGCGATAAAAGCGATCGGTCAGCGGCAGCGTGGGGTCCAGGCTTGCCTGGGCCCAGTCTTCGACGTCCACGGACAGTGCGTTGAGCGGCGGCCGGGGCTCGGTTCCGGATTCCGCTGAAGCCGTGCCCTCGCAATCAAGCATGGCGGGTTTGGACGGATTCGGGCCTAAATCATATGTCTTACAGGGGGGGTTCCTCGCGCCGGCGAGTCCGGAGATCACCATGTACGTTATTATCGGTGGAGGGCGAGAGCGGAGTAAGACCGGCCATGGCGAGGACGAAACCCCCCTTGCCAGAGCCGGCTTGCACGGCTCGAAAACGCCCCCTAATCCAAGGAAGGGTGATGTTTCCCAAGAGGTTTGCTAGCCCGGCGTGGGCCGGCAAGGTTGAGAATTCGGAGGATATGCGATAAGCTTAGGCACGGTTGCCCCAGCGGGTGGCCGTGCGGAGGTGAAGGAAGAGGATGAAGCGATCCACGTCGCTGGGGATGATATTTCCGTATCTGGGCAGAGGTCGGCGGGCCTTCGCCCACTTCGCGATTTTCACGGTGTGCGCCGGATGGGGGTGTGAAACGGGCGTTCTGCCCGTGGCCATCAACTCTCCAGCGGAAGAAATCGTGTCCCCACCCCTGGCGGATGATCCGCCGATCAGCGTTGCCGGGGTTACCGGGCCGAACGACTTCGCGGGTCCCGCCGAGGAACTGAACTTCGTGGCCACGGCGGTTTTCTGTTGCAGTCCACTTTCCATCGAGTTCAACGTAGAAGATTCCTCGCTGAATCCAACCCTTTCGGCCGATTTCACTTGGGAATTCGGCGACGGGCGGGCGGCCCAAGGCCGATCGGTTCAGCACGATTACGCCTGGCCAGGTGTTTACCCGGTCGTGCTCAGCGCCCGGCTCGGTGACGGCCGGACCATCACGGCACACCGGGTTGTCAAGCTGGTCGTCGATGAGTCGGGCCGGCTGGAGGCCGTTGTTGCCCCTGGGCCGCAAACCGCCGATCCGGTCGACGGCTTGCAGGGCGGCGATACGGAACCACCCACGCTGACCGTGAATGCCGGCCCGGATCGCGTCGTGCCCGGCGGCTCGGAGGTGACGCTTGTCGGCACCCTGCGGATGACCGGGGGGCCACGCGAAGTCCGGCTGCACTGGGTTCAAATCAGCGGGCCCTATGTGGCCGTGGGCGATGCGCACCGAAGCCAGGCGTTTTTTCGGGCGCCTTTCGCGGAACCGGATGAGCAAACGCTGGTGTTCCGGTTCCAAGCCGAAACCCCGGAGGTTGTGGTCGCCGATGAAGTGAGCATCACCGTCGAAGCCGAAGAAGCGCCGGTGACCAATGTTCCCCCGATGGCATTCGACGGCGAGGCGGTGATCATGACTGGCGAACTGACCACACTGACCCTGTCCGGGAGCGATGCCGAAAACGACGATTTGACCTTTTCGGTGATCGTTCCGCCGGCACGCGGCCGGTTGGGGGCAATGGACAACGGCGGCGCCAGTTCGGCAACGGTGCTCTATATCCCTCCGGCGGGATTCGCGGGCCGGGAATCGTTCATCTTCCGCGCCCATGACGGCACGACGTCTTCGATCGCGGCGACGTTCACGGTCGTGATCCGAGCAGCCAACGCGGACCTCCAGATGGCCGACGCGACCTACCTTGTGCCGATGGAGCAAGCGGTCCAGATTCCGTTACGGGCGACGGTCGGAGGCAACGGTGACCCGGTGTCAGGGTTTAGCATTACGACGGTGCCGACTCATGGAAGGCTGGGCGAAATCCAATCCACGGGTCCGAATGCCGCCGTGGTGTCGTACACGCCGTTTCCGCGATTTCAGGGAACCGACAAGATCCAGGTGCAAGGCGTGAGGGGCAGCATTCGCTCGACCGTGGCATCCATTACCCTGACCGTCCGGCCGCTCCTGATTCCGTGGCTGGAAGTCAATTCACCGCACTCCAATGCCACCCAATATTTTACGGCTGAGCAAGGAGCACACCCGGGAATGACGGAGCTGGACTACTGCCTCGATGGCCTGGACTTTTGGGCCAGAATCACGCACACGGTGATTGTCACAACGACGAACGAGCAGATCGAACGGCTGTATCCGGCGCTGATGAGCCGCAAGCCCCCGCACTTGCGGATCATCGGGGGGATCAAAACCTACACGGTACCGGGCGCATTACCCGGAGATGATCGCCCCTACGACTTTGCCGATCAGCAAGCATGGGTGGCGATTACGGACGGGTTGGAGCGAATCGGCGAGATCACGCGGACGCCGATCGTGGTTTTGGAGAATGAAACGGCTCTGCGCCCGTATTTTCGCGGGCAATCCGGCCTCGACTTCGAGAAGCTCGCAATCGCCTTAGCACCCTTGGGCGACTCGGGCCTCGTGACATGGTCCTGGTTGCCTTGGATCGAATCGGATACGGGTGCGTTTCCGAGCCGCGAAACGGATTCCACGGCATTTGTGCAGGCCGTGGCGGCGGCGCTCCCGAACAACGTCTTTATGACCGATTATGTTTCTTGGTACGCGTGGGAGACGATGGGCACTGAGCGAATTCGAAGGCAGCGAATGGAGCAGCTTCTCGGGACCGCCCGCGTGCAAGACGGTTACTTTGTAACAGAAACAGGCTGGATGGACCCTCCCAGTTCCCTTCCCAGGCGGTGTTACACGCCAGCGGAGGTAAAGTTGCGCCTGCCTGGCCTGCAGCGAAGCCACATGAGGCTGTACACGGGTGGCGCGAATTGGATTCTAGTTGGTCGCCAGTTTGTGACGCTGTTACCCCCCCTGGCCGAAGTCCTTTCGGACTGAAAAACTCGCGTTCTCATGAAACACGCGCTCCAAGACCGGAAAGCTTCACTTGTTCTCGGGCCCAAGGAAGGCAGCGTTTCTAGGATTCTCCACTCGGGCGTGGGGGTGCCAGTTGCGCCCGCGATAAGAAAAGAGGAGTTTTTTTTGATTCTCTGGCAAAACCATTGAATACCGCTGGGTACGAAGGTATTATGATTGGTCCTAGAATTTTGTGGGCCGGCGCGGATCAAGAGGGGTGGTTTTGTTAGGGGGCATATAGGTCTAACGGATTAAATCTAGTGACTCAACGCGCTCGGTTTTCGGAAGGGGAAAGTCATTTGGAGAGAAGCATCCGCGGGGTTCGGGCATGGCGATATCGTACCTTCCAGAAGCTGGCTTCGTGCCACAGCTCAAGCGAATCGTCGCAGAGCCTTTCAAATTTCGGCTGGAGGGGAACGACCATGAGGAAAAGCTGTGTTCAGGGTACCTCTATTGTTCGCCGCGCCGTGTCTGACTTGATGCCGGTGAAAACCGGGCGGGTCCGGCCCGTGGCGTGTTCTTGCGCATTCCTTTTGTCGCTGACCTTGCTGATCACGCCGGCCTTGGGCTGGCCAACGGGTTCGTTGCCGCCTTCACAATTGGGCGGAGCGTCGGTCAGCCCTGGCAACTCGAACTCCAATGGCGGAACGTCCGACAGGCCGCGCCGGCCCTATTCCGGGCGGCGGCCTTGGCGGCGGCCAGGCCAAAACGTGCAGCGCCCGAATCAGGTGTCGCAGACCACTCCATCTCCGTCCGACGACTCGCAAGACGACGGTGGATTGCCGGTGGTGGCCGCGGCGGTGTGCCAGGAGATTCCGTTCGGTGACGTGACCGGTGACGGACGGGTGGACGTCGATGATACGCTCGCTGTCATCGATGCCTACGCGGGTCTCTTTGACAAGGTGCCGTTTGAGTTTGCGGATATCGCTCCATGTCCCAATGGAGACGATCGGATCGACAACTCAGACGTTCTTGCCGTTAACACGGCTTTTGGCGGGGGCCTGGGCAGTGGTTGCGCCAGGACGCGCTGCAAGCCATGCGATGGTAATCTTCCGCCGGTTGCCAGTGCCGGGCCCGATCGCGAAGTATGGCCCGATGAGCCGGTGGCCTTCGACGCCCGGGGTCCGCAAGGGTCGCCGACGCGCGACCCCGATGGCAGGATCGTGAGCTATCATTGGGCCTTCGGAGACGACGGGGAGGCGAGTGGTTCGGACGGCCTGCCCAGTGCGCCCAATTACCACGAATATCAAGTGCCCGACATGTACGAGGCTGTGTTGACGGTCACGGATAGCTGTGCGGCGACTCGTCAAGATCGAGTCAACGTCCGGGTTTGCAGCGACGTGCCGCCGCAGGCCAATGGGGGGGCGAATCGCACGGCGGAGATCAATACTGTTGTGACGTTTGATGCTTCGGCGTCGATGCTTTTCAACGGTGTGAATTCGCAGGATCAGTTCTATTGGTCGTTCGGCGATGGTACGTCTTCTAATTGGCAAAACAATCCGCGGGCGGATCATACGTACGCGCAGGCGGGCACTTTCACGGCCCAACTGTGGGTGAAGGATTATTGCGGCAATCGGTACGTGCAGTCCGCTCCGGACTCCGTTTCGGTCACCATCGAAGACAATCGGCCGGACGTCCCCGTGCTCGATCCTGAGTTGGTTGGGTTTGTACGGGGATATCCTGGGACCGCCAAGGGCCTGTCGCTTTCCGCGGACGGGCGGCGGTTGTTCTTGGCTTCGTTGGAGCTCGCGGCGGTGGAAGTGGATGTGTCCGATCCGACCGATCCGACCGTCGTGCGGACGGCCACCGATTTTTCGCAGTCGTCGTGCGGCGTCGCCAGCAATGGCACGTATTTGCTCATTGGCGGTAACGGCGCGACCATGGCCTTGGTGCGCTTTGCTCGCGTGACCCAGTTCGGTACGCCCGCGGAAACCTGGACTTCCTTGGGATTTGCCTCGCAAGATGCAGCCTTCGTCGGCAGCCGGGCCGTTGTGGCCGCGGGAGGTGCCGGCCTAAAAGTCATCGACCTTGCGATCGCCAACGCACCGGTACTTTCGCTTCCGATGTTCGCACGCGGGATCGCCCTTTCGCCTGATGGGCGAATCGCCTACGTCGCGGCGGGTTCGGGCGCAAATGGCGGGCTAAAAATCGTTGACCTTTCAGCATCTTCTTTACGGCTCCTGGGGATGCTAGCCCCAGCCGGAATCTCGAATTCGTCAGATGTTGCAGTGGACCACGTTAACAAAGTGGCATATGTGGCTGACTATTCGGGCGGCTTGACGGTCATCGACGTCCGTGATCTCGCGAACCCCGTGAGGTTGAGGTCCGTTTCCACGCCTGGCTCCGCGACGCGGCTGGCGCTCTCGGGAAACCTATTGGCTGTGGCCAGCGCATCGAGCCTGTCAGGAACCTTGCAGTTTTTCGATGTGACTAACGCCACGAATCCTGTGCTCAGGGGTGCCGCAAGCGGGTATTTCAGCGATGTGGTTCTCCGAAACGGAATAGCCTATGCCGCAGCGTCAGGATTGATTATCATCGACGTGGGCAACCCGAGCAGCCCTGCTGTACTGGGGGTGCTGCGGTCCCCACTCGAGCAGTCGTATACGGCCTGCGCGAGCAATGGACGAATCGCCCTGGTTGGCGGCAGTCTTACATCCACGACCGTTGTGGACGTTACGACGAACGACGCAACCCCTGACCCGGTTGTTCTTGCACAGATCCCGGCAGCTGCGCAATCCATTCGGATCCGCGGCTCGCGCGCCTATCTTGCTGACGGACCGCGGGGACTGAGAGTAGCCGATCTAAGTATTCCCAGCCAGCCGGTCCTCTCGACCGCCCCTGACGCAATGTTCGCCAAAGGAATCGAATTTTCCAGCGATGGACGAACCGCGTATGTTGCCGCCGGTTCGGTGGGTGGTTATGGGCGGATCAATGTTGTCGACATCTCCGGTCCCACGCCCATACTGCGGCGCAGCATCGCCACTGCGGCCGGCGGAGACGCGTCGGATATTGCGCTCAACGCCGCCGGGACCACCGCCTTCGTAGCCGATTCAAACGCCGGATTGCAGGTCATTGATCTCGCCTCCGGCTCGCGGATCGGCAACGGCTTTAGTACCGGCCATCGGGCAGCTCGTGTTCGGGTCATGGGCAACGTTGCCATCGTTGCAACGGGAGGCAGTTACACGGCGAGTTTACTCTTCGTCGATGTCAGTGATCTTTCGCTGCCCTACGAGCTGGCCCGCATTCCGGGGGTTTATACGACGACTTTTGATACGTTCGGCGAATACTTGTTGCTGCCGACCTATAGGGGATTGTCGATTCTCGACCTGAGCGATCCTAGGTCGCCAGTGGAGACCGCGGCGGTAGCCACGCCTGGCGGCGCGGCATCGGCGGTTCGGAGCGACGATATGGTCTTCTTGGGTAATTCCGCGACCCTGCTGTCGATCGTTGACCTCACCCCGTAGGGTGTCGCTAAAATCCGATAACCTCGCCCAATCATTAATTAAAAGGCGGTCCACGAGTGTGGGCCGCCTTTTTGGTTGGGTTTGTCAGGCATGTTGTGACTGTTGGAGGTGGAAGTCCTCTGCGGGCCGTGATGGCCGGAACCGCTAGGCCGAGCAAAGGGTGCCCGACGCGAGGCGGAATCTGGCGGAAGCTGACGGCCAAAACTCGGACTCGACGAACAGAAACCGGATAGAAGGCCAGCACGCACCAGGACCTTTGAGGAGGAATACTTGGCGTTGCTTCGTCGCCATGGCGTGGCCTTCGACGAGCGATTCGCGCTCGATTGACCGGCCGCCCCTGCCGGGGCTTGGTGTGGGATTGACGCTCTAACCCACGGCTTGCGCCGTGGGCTAGCCACGATCGCCGCTACCGCGGCTTGTTTTCGGTGACCACGCGGCCCAACGTCGTCGCACGGGGCTTGGTGTGGGATTGACGCTCTAACCCACGGCTT
>Ga0187892_10002581_pt1 | contig 35612 bp, 36 predicted proteins | sample MA1701073metaG_FD_139345 | JGI IMG/M metagenome (GOLD analysis project Ga0187892, IMG submission 139345) | Bio-ooze microbial communities from a basaltic lava cave in the Kipuka Kanohina Cave System on the Island of Hawaii, USA - MA170107-3 metaG ... | reverse complement strand
GTCATCCCTACCCACTGCGCCGTCTTGGCGTCATCACCTGAGGCAAGAGCCGGATGCGGGAAAGCCGCCAGTCCGGATCTGTGGAGGGGGTTATGGGCAACCATCATTCCTACTCCGACTCTTCTCGGGCCTGCCAGCCCGGTTTTCTTGGTTACAACAGAAAGGGTACATCGCCTTCACCTTTTTACACACCCTTTGATGGTACCTCTGGGAGAGGGCGTTAACGGAATACCCATAGATTCTGCCGAGGAGCCAATTATATTCAGTGTATGATAGCGTTGCTTACCGCCTTTCGTCCGTAAAAATGCACGGTAACAGGTGGCGGCGCGCATCCCATGAACATAGTGTATTGAAACCGATCGGCAGATCATTTCATTCGGCCCACCACTCAGGAGAGAGTCCAATGTCAACGGAGAACAAAGAGATCATTCGCCGTCTCATTGACGAAGTTTGGAATCAGCGCGAGATCCATGTCCTTGACGAGATCATCGCCGCCGATGCGTTCATCCACTCCCCAACTGTGCCCAACCTGAGCCGCGGTCCTGAAGGCGCGAAGCAATACGTTCAACTGTTTTGCGCCGCCTTCCCCGACTTGCGGGTGACTACCGACGACCTCGTTGCCGAGGGGGACAAGGTAGCGCTCCGCTGGTCAGCCTCCGGTACACACAAAGGGAAGCTCTTGGGCATCGAGCCGACGGGCAAGCCCATGACCATTACGGGGCAAGCGATTTACACCATTGTGCGCGGCAAGATAACAGAAGATTGGATTAACGCAGATACCATGGGCATGTTGCAGCAGTTGGGGATTGTCCCTCAGCTTCACACTAGATCCTTTTGTTAGGCAGCAGCTTGACCAACTCATGACCCGCGACGATGGCTGACATCCTCAATCATCTGACTACTCTAGTCGCCGCCTTTGCAGGTGCTTGGAGGGCATTCCTCTGGTCCGGCCTAGAGCATATGTGGCTGAAGCATATTGGTTATGACCCAAACACTGGCATGCTCTCGCTCCAGTACGACCGCCGTGCCGGGGACAAAGGCCACAAGCGCCGGCTCGTCGTTTCCTGTGACTAAATAAGAGACCAGTTTAGCGAGGAACGGCAAGTGCCCGATAATGGCTAAATCCTCGGATCGGCTCTTGAGTCGGGTCGAAAAATCCGAAGGCGAATCGAGCGGGTCAAGCCCCGCTGCCTGCTCGATCTTTCGTTCCCGTGCTATGGTCTGCGCTAGGATCTCGGCCGTCTCCCGGGCGCGGGCCCTACCGCTATGAATGATGCGAGACACGCTTACCCTGTGGCGCGACAGGAAACTCGCAAGCCGCTCTATGTCCTGGCGCCCCGCGACGGTGAGAGGCCGATCCGGGTCGATGTCCTTGGACACCGCCTCCCCGTGTTGAACTAGATACAATCGCATTACGCTCATTCCCGATCCTCGGCTGTGCACCAGCGCTTGATCTTGCGCCAAAACCAACCCGCTGCGGTTCCCATGGCGAAAGTTACCCCCAGAAGCACTATCTCCGGGCTCGATAGAGATAAAGAGCCCATCGACGACTGCAGGTTAGGAGGGCACACAACCCTAGCGAGCTCGTTAGCGGTGATCTGTGTCATCTGTGGGATTTCTTCGATGCCATAGACGCAAACCTCTCCGCTTGGTAAGGCACAAAATCGTTCGCGAGGACACTGGGTTAAGATTTTTTGTTCCGCCCCTTCCCCACAGCGAGCCCCCGCCCCCTTGAGGACCTTGATCGTGACCTCCGGATACTTGGAAATCTGCTCTGGCATACGACACCTCCGTCGGGATTTAGCATCAGGGATCTTTTGAACCACTCGATCTCCCATCCGATTAGAGCTTAAGATTCACGATGTACTGCACCTCAGCTCTTCCTTTCCCTGGAATAATGCGCGCGTCCTATGCAGACATAGATAAGCCGGCACCCCCGTTCTGTCAAATCTGCGGGGACTTGGCGGTCGGTTCTTGTTGAAGGTGACGTTCAGATCGGCAGGCGTGCAAAGTGTAATGTCCCTCCGATGGTTGGATTGGCGCTCAACGGATACGCCCGAGAAGCTCAACTACCCCGCCATGGCACAGGTGGTGGCGGGGCTGCAGGCAGCGCTTGGCGTCTTAGCGCGTTTTGCCCATCAGGGTTAAATCATATCGAATCTGACCCCATAGGCCCCTCGTCATCAGTCTTAGCCGCCCTTTCCATCCACGGTTTGATGAGGTCGATGGGCAAAGGGAAGGCGATGATGGAACCCCGCTCGCCTGCGATCTCGGTCAAGGTCTGGAGGTAGCGGAGCTGCATGGATTGGGGATTTTTGGCGAGCGTCTGGGCGGCCTGGAGCAGCTTCTCCGAGGCCTGCAATTCCCCTTCGGCATGAATGACCTTGGCGCGCCGCTCCCGTTCCGCCTCGGCCTGCTTTGCGATCGCCCGAATCATGCTCTCATTCAGGTCGATGCGCTTGATCTCCACATTGCTGACCTTGATCCCCCAGGCCACGGTCTGTTCATCCAAGATCCTTTGGACGTGCGCGTTGAGTCGGTCGCGTTCGACTAGCATCTCGTCGAGCTCGTGCTGACCCAACACCGAGCGCAGGGTCGTCTGAGCGAGGAGGCTGGTGGCCGCATGGAAGTCCTCGACTTGAATGATGGCCTTCTCGGGGTCTAGCACCCGGAAATAGATAACCGCATCCACCTTCACCGAGACGTTGTCGCGGGAGATGATATCTTGGGTGGGCACCTCCAAGACCACCGTCCGCAGATCGACTCTTACCATCTGTTGAATCCCGGGAACGATGATGATGAGCCCAGGACCCTTCACTGTCTGAAAGCGTCCCAGGAAAAACACCACGCCCCGCTGGTATTCGAGCAGAACGTTGAGGAGGACCCAGAGAGTCAGGAAGGTGACAATCAAAATGGTCAACGCTACAGTCATGCTAGTCATGTCAATGGTCCTCCTGTAGCGGTTCCACGATTAGGGTTAAACCTTCGATGCGGGTGACACGCACCTTTTGGCCGCGTTTTAGTGCGGCGATCGAGAATGCATGCCAAGCCTCTCCGTGGGCCCGGACCCAGCCGGAACCCGCAAAATCCTCCGCAGCTTGCCCGATGCTGCCGACCATCTCTTCGGCCCCACTCACGACGGGTCGCCGTCGCACTTTCAAGGCCTTCGCCAAGACCCCCATAAAAAAGCCCGCACTCAGCAGTGCGACCCCTGCGATTAAAGGGAGCGAAGGGGCATAACCGCTGATGTCCGGATCAAACAAGATCACGGAACCGATCACAAAGGCGATGACCCCGCCTATCCCCAGAGCGCCAAAGCCGGAAGCGAATAGCTCGGCTACCATGAACCCAATGCCCACCGCGATAAGCGCGAGCCCCGCGTAGTTGACCGGCAGGAGCTGAAACGCATACAGGGCGAGCAGCAGGCAGATGGCACCGATAACACCGGGCAGCACGTAGCCGGGACTCATGAGTTCGAAGAAGAGACCGTATGCTCCAAGCAACAGCAAGAGATAGGCAATGGTGGGGTTAGTGATCACCCCGAGGAGTCGGCTGCGCCAATCCGCCTCGATAAACTCGACGCTCGCGTTGGCGGTGGTCAACTTGCGGGTAAGCCCCTGCACCTTCACCTCGCGACCGTTTAACGCCTGCAGCAATTGGTTTAAATCCATCGCGATCAAATCAATCACCCCCCTCCGCAAGGCCTCTTCGGCCGAGAGACTCGCCCCCTCCCGCACCGCCTCTTCGGCCCAGGCGGCGTTGCGTCCCCGCAGCTCGGCCAAACTTCGGATGTAGGCGACGGCATCGTTGACCAATTTCCTGGTCATGGCATCGCCCTTGTCTTTCTCCCGCGCCTTATCCCGCTTGTTTTCAATCTCTTCCTGTTTGTTCTTTTTGGTGTTCTTATCGCGCCCTTCGTCGAAGGGTTCGAAATCCGGAGCGGTGCCGATCTGCACGGGCGTCGCCGCGCCCAAGTTGGTCGCCGGTGCCATCGCCGCGACATGGGCCGCATAAAGTATGTAGGTCCCCGCGCTGGCCGCCCTGGCGCCCGGAGGGGTTACATAGACCGCCACCGGCATCGGGGAGGCGATGATCGCCCGGATAATGTCGCGCATCGCGAGATCCAAACCGCCCGGGGTGTTTAGTTGAATAACCAGCAGACGGGCATTCCTTTCAGCGGCTTGGAGGAATCCGCGTTGCAGATAGTCGCTGGTAGCGGGGGTGATAGCATCATCCACCGTCAGAACAGTCACCCCATTCATGCCCTGCTTCCCTGCCACCAGCGGAACCATTGCCAGTAAGGATAAAAGCAATGTCCGTTTAATCCCGCTCATTTGAGTACTTACACCCGCTTTAACATGCGGTCTCTGCCTTTAAGCATAGTCCAAAATGGTACCCTCAGCTGTCGCCATCGTCGATCCCGCCTCGCGGCTCGCGAAGGCGATCCTCGGTGCAAAAACTCCGCGGCGATTTGTGCGAACGCGCGGCCTTCGAGCTCGGCCGCGGCATTCATCTCGATCATTTGCGCCGCAGTAATCTTGCCTTCGAGACTCTGCAACGCGGCCCAGGCTTTTGGCCAACGCTGTGGCAGATCGGCGCGATGGAGCAGCACGGCTTCGTACGCCGGACCCAGCACCTCAAGAGCGCAATTAGGACTTCCCGACTACCGCCGCTAACCGATGACGAATGGGGGGCTGAAAAATCAATTCTAGGGAGAGGGGACATGATCCACATCGACTCGAAGCGCGTCCTGATTCTCGCCGTCATCGGAATTGGCGGCTTGAATGGAGGACCGCAGTCAGCCCTCGCGGAAGAGGCCGACATTCTCGATGCGCTAAGCGATGAGCAAGCCGTGAGCGTGGGCACGGGATATGAGAAGCCTCTAAATCTCGCGCCAGCGGTCGCGACGGTTAGCACGGCCGAGAACACCTACGGGATCAAGGAGGCGTTCCCCTTGAACGATGTCAAACGCATCGAAGTGTTGCGCGGGCCTGCCTCGGCGGTCTATGGTTCGGATGCCGCCGCCGGCGTCATCAACATCGTCACCAAGACCGTGGCGGACATTCCGCATACCGAGGTTGGGTCGAGGTTCGGATCATTCGATACCTACGACACCTGGCTCCTGAAGCGCTCCCGATTGGGCGCTTTCGATTTGGCTGTCTCGCTCAACGGACGCACGACTGCGGGCTACGACGCTGGGATTCAGGCCGACGCACAAACGGCCCTCGATCGTTTGTTCGGGACCCGCGCTTCCCTCGCGCCCGGCCCCATCAATGTCGGCCGCAATTTCATCGATGCCCGGATTGATCTTTCTAACGATCAGTGGACCTTCCGTGCAGGCTATCTCACCCGCTTTGATGTCGGGAGCAGTGTTGGCGCCTCGCGCGCCCTCGATCTGAACAGCTCGGCCGATAGCGGCATTGTCAATATGGACCTCACGCGCCCATGGAGCATATCACACGCCTTCGACTTCTCCGCCCAACTGACCTCCGTCACTACCCAGACCACGTTTGCCCTCTCGCTCTTTCCACCCGGTGTCTTCAACGGCGAATTTCCCGAGGGCGTGCGCCAAGCCTTAGGCGTCGAGGAAAACCGCGTCCGTGCGGAGCTTGTCGAGCTCTACCGCGGCTTCACCCACCATATCGTCCGCTTTGGGCTCGGCGGCGTTCATGACTGGTTCGACAGCACCGAGGATCGGCGCACCTATACTGTCCGCAGCGGCTTGCTGTTTTCGACGGACGCGTTCGCGCAGCAGGGCGGGATCAACGATGTCACGCTTTTCCCGACCGATACGCGCGGAGTGTTCTTCGCCTACGGCCAGGACGACTGGGCCTTCGCCCGCAACTGGACGCTTTCGACCGGCGTTCGTGTCGATGAGTACAGCGATTTCGGAACCTCGGTGAATCCACGCGCCGGGCTCGTCTGGAACACCCGTCAGGACCTCACGACGAAGCTGCTCTACGGCCGTGCGTTCCGTTCCCCTAACTTCCTGGAACTCCGTTCCAATGGCCTATTGTTCGGGCTCGGCAATCCAATATTGGGACCGTCGACGTTGGATACGGCAGAGGTTGCGTTCAACTACCGTCCTACTTTCATCGGCGCGCAGACCGATCTGACCTTCTTCTGGTACACCGCGCATGACATCGTGGCGCAAATCCCAAACGCCTCCTCCCCCAACGGTTTCTTGTTCTCGAATGGGGCTAGCGAAGAAGGCTATGGCTTTGAGATAGATAACACTTGGCAGATAGTACCAAGCCTTCGGCTGGTAGCACGCTATGCCTATCAGGATGTTTCGGATACCACAGGCAACATCAACACCCGCCTCGTCCCGAGGCACCAGGTCTATGGCGAAGCCGACTGGCAGTTAGCACCGCAGTGGCACGTCACCGCCAACGTAAAATCTATCCTAGAGCGCGCGCGGCCAGACTCTGATCCACGCCCGCCGATCAGCGACTACTCTCTCGGTCTACGCCGCAGCAGCCTGCTTAAGCATGTGGATGTGGCGGTGTATGCGCGCAACCTACTGGATGAAGATGCATATGAGCCTAGCGCATCGGCGACCTCGTCGCCTTTCGACCTGCCGCTCGCTCGGAGGAGTATTTTTGGTGAGATCAGGCTGCGGTTTTAAGGATCGTGTCGTGAAATGTTACCAGTTGACTATTCCAACGATTAACGGGGCGAGGAACTGCCACCCGTTTTTCAATACCGTGGCTCTCAGTCCTCGCGTGCCAGCCGGGCTTCGGCAAGATCGATTTCGCGCTCGAGGCGGATCAGCACGTCGTCGCCGATCTTGTCCTCTCGCCACAGCTTGATGCGTGCATCGCGCTGCGCGGCGGCGATCGCGCACACCATCACCAGGATGAGTGAAATTATCAGGTCCTTTCCTCTCTCTCCCGCTTGCCGGAGAGCATTTTCCTCACCCCCTACCCAGGAACCGTCACTCCAGCGAAAGCTGGGGTCCAGTGCGGCGCCGAAAAACCGCTATGGATTCCAGCTTTCGCTGGAATGACGTAGAGACCTCTCCAGGACGCTACGGTTCCGGGGCGCAATTCGCGGCCACCACGCGGCCGGGTGGTCTCTCCCGCGAGGACGCGGGGGTGAGGGCTCGCTACCGCGTCCGAGAGAGAGTCAGGGTAAGGGCAACTCTGCCATCGTTTCGCCCTCCCATGGAGCACTTCACCAATTCTCACCGAAAGGCCGTGCTTCGACCTCGAACGACCAAGTCGAGCGATGCTGGCTAGTCAGGAAGAACACCGTGTCCGCGACACCGTCCGGCTTGACGAAGAATTCGTCTGGCTTATCTGGCATGCGCTCGCGTGTCTTGGGCAAGTCGACCACGCCGTCGATGATGACGACAGCAACGTGAATGCCCGCCGGCCAAAGGTGACGGGCCATCGATTCGGCCAGGCTGCGCTGGGCTGCCTTCGCCGGTGCAAAGGCCGCCGTATGCGCAGCGCCGCGACGCGAAGCAGTCGCACCAATGAAGATGATATTGCCCTGTCCACTGCGCTTCATAGCCGGGATTACCTGCTGCGCGGTGAGCAGCGCTCCTAGTGCATTGATGCGCCAGTTCATCTCAAAGCCCTCGGGCGTAATTTCTTCGACTGTCCCCCACGATCCAGAGCCGGCGTTATAGATGAGGGCGTCGACCTCACCGAATCCCGTGCGGATCTGCCCAAAGACTTGTTCGACTGACGCCGGCTCGGTCACGTCGCACGCATAGGCCTGCGCGCCGTCGAGTTCATGGGCGAGCGTCTGGCCGAAATCGGTGGTGCGCGCGAGCAATGCGACACGGTAACCTTCTTTCGAAAACCGTCGGGCGATGGCCGAGCCATTGCCCGGTCCTACACCGACGACTGCGCATATCGGTTTGCTCATAATGGTCTCCTGTCGGCGCTAGGGGGATCCTCTGCCATCAAACGCCAAAAGTACTTCAGTTATCAGAAATGGACCCCAATTGGACAAGGGCTTGAGTGGAATTTTCGCTCCTTATCATGCCGCGTCGGCCAAATTCTGTCGACGAAAATACAGTGTGTATCTGGGGTATGTCCGTTCAAGCCTGGTGGCGACGTTCGGTGTTATAGAAACGGAGATACCGCTCGATGCCATGCTGAGCGTCCCTCTCCGCCATGCAAAACGACAGGTGTCACAAACGATGAGGCCCACCTTGACCCCAGATTGCGATACTCGGCGTATCCTCACGATGCCGCGAGATCTCGCGCGTGATCTTAATCCATCAGGGGCTGTTTGAGCACTCGGAGTGCGGGTAGCAGTTTGCGGTATCTGCGCTGTATAGCCTGACCGCTGGTGAGAAAATTGAAGAGTTCGGTCAGGTCCTCATTGATCTGCGGATCGCAGGTGAACATCCCGAAATCGCGCACTGTCTACCTCGCCGAACAAGCCAAAATGTGAGTTTTTCAACAGAATTGGCCGATTGCAGGCTTTCCAGGGGCGCCGGTTCGAGGCCTGGTGCTGCCTGCTACATGAACGGCCCATTTGTCGTAATACAACGCGGCGGCGATTGCCGCCAGACCGATGTTTTTATCGCATTCGGGCATCCCTTGTCCATGCCTATCGCAGCCAGCCCTTGTGCTTGATGTAGATCAGCGGCAACAGCGCGGCGATCAAAGTCAGCGCGATCGACATGGTGAACCCGTGCTTCCAGCTCAGCTCCGGCATCACGGCGAAATTCATGCCGTAGAAGGCGCAACGAGGGTCGGCGGCAGGAACACGGCGCCGAGCACCGCGATCGGTCCTCTGGTTGGGTTAAAGAAATCGCTGATGCCGAGGCTGATGCCGAGGCTGAGTTCCGTGCCGGCGAGAGTGCACGCAGGGACGGCGGTGAGTTCTTGGCCAGGGGTATAAGCGCGCGCCCAGGTCTCGACCTGGCAGCGTCCGGATGGCGTGAGCGTAGCGTCGTCCACGAACAAGCTGCCGCCCGCGCGCGAATCCCCCGCGAGCAAGGACAGCAGCACGCCAACGAGTGGCGGTGCTCCTTTATCGATGAACGCCGGATGGCGCAGTTTGATGAAATGGAAACGCATGCGTCCTCCTACCGGGCGAGGGCGTAGTCGCGCTCAGCCGAATCTCCGCCGCCAATGGCGGCACACAACGGATCAAATGGGAAGTGAGATGGAACGGCCGAGAACCGGCTGTCTCAATGCCACTACCCGCCATTGCGGCAAGGTAGCGGCGGAATATGACGCCTGCGATTACCTTGCCAGTGTCGTGTCGATGCAAGATCGACTACTGGAACTGTCCACTGAGGGAACTCCGTTAAGAAAACCCGCACATTCTAGCGCAGCAAAAAAAGGGCTGGCAACATCCTCCCCAGGAGGATAGGATATTGCCACTATGCCGACACACGCGACTCACCCCGACGTAATCAAGCGACTCAAACGCGCCCAGGGGCACCTCAAGAGCATTGTTACCATGCTGGAGGAAGGGCGCGGCTGCCTGGAAATCGCCCAGCAACTGCAAGCCGTCGAGAAGGCGATCGGCAACGCCAAGAAGACCTTGGTACACGACCACATCGACCACTGCCTTGAAAACACCATCGGGGAAAGTCCTCACGAGGCGGATCAAGCGGTTCGCGAGTGCAAGGAAATCACCAAGTACCTCTAGAGAGCAGCTAGCGATGCATACTCACAATTTGTCCCCGTGGACCCACGACCACATCTTCGACGAAGGCAACGCTGCCGCAGAACGCGGCACCCGGGCCGTCATGTGGATCACCGCCGCGATGATGATCGTGGAGATTGCCGCCGGCTGGTGGTTCAATTCCATGGCGCTGCTGGCGGATGGCTGGCACATGAGTACGCACGCCGTGGCCATCGGCGTCTCCGCCTTTGCCTATGCTGCCGCCCGCCGTTATGCCCACGATCCTCGGTTCGCCTTCGGCACCTGGAAGATTGAGGTCCTCGGCGGCTTTGCGAGCGCCATTTTTCTTTTGGGCGTCGCCACCATGATGGTGGTGGGATCGGTCGAGCGGATCTTCTCGCCCCAGCCGATCCACTATCAGGAGGCGCTAGCCGTCGCCGCGGCCGGCCTGCTGGTCAACATCGTGTGCGCGATGATTCTGGGCGGCGCGCGCGATCACCATGACCATCACGGCGAACACGCACATGATGGCGACCATCAGTATCATGCCCATCATCATGACCTGAACCTGAAGTCTGCCTACCTGCACGTCATCGCCGATGCAGCCACCTCGGTTCTGGCGATTGTCGCGCTCGCCGGCGGCTGGCTCTATGGATGGTCCTGGCTGGACCCGGCGATGGGGATCGTGGGGGCGGTGCTCGTGGCCAGGTGGGCGAAGAACCTCATCACCGAAACCGGCAAGGTGCTGCTCGACCGGGAAATGGATCATCCGGTGGTGGAGGAAATCCGCGAAGCGGTCGAAACCGGACCGGGGGCGAGGGCCGGGGAGAACCGCGTCGCCGACCTACATGTCTGGCGGGTCGGCAAGCGGTCTTATGCCTGCGCCTTGAGCGTCGTCACGCACGACAAGACGCTGACCGCGAATCGCGTTCGCGAGCAACTGGCTGTGCATGAGGAAATCGCCCACGCGACGGTCGAAATCCACCTCTGCGACAACTAAGCGGCCAGAGAGGTGAACGGATGTGCCTTTTATTCAAGGTACCGCCGAGCAGCGTAGCCAGTGCCGGTTTTCCTAAGACACGGCAATTTTTATTAGACAGCTTTTCTGCCCCCCTCCAACGCTACCTTTGCGACTGAGAATTCATCGGTTCTCCGTCAACGCACGGATTGACTACGGGTCACGGTTTGCGTAGCAATTCGCCACAGGGAGGGGAGGCGGGCCTTATGCCGCGTACCCATTCAATCTGTCGAACAGCCAGGCTTCTCCATGAATTTCTTACGAGGATCGATGAGAAAATCTCCAGTCTTGAGAATGTTCCGCCCTATGAGCACGGGATAGAGAAACATGCTGCGATCGGCGAGGTTAATTCTCCCTTCAAGCCGCTTTCCGCCTAGACAGAAATCCATTCTAACAACCGGTCGCTTGGTGTCCTTGCCCTTGATCTCCGCCCATTCCACAATTTTTCGCTCAATGGACTTTAGTTTTCCCTCGTCATCCTTAATCTGAAAGACAACCTTCTCTCCCGAGCCACCAGTAGCGTGCTTGATTTCAACAATCTTCGCGTCGATCGAGGAGATCCCCGCGCCGGTATCTATGCGCGCCTTAAGCTTCGTTCCCACATCTTGCATCACCACGTACTCTACTCGCCCAATGATTGTCTCGGACTTATCGCACGCGGAACGCTCCTCAGCGCTTGCACTACCCGCGAGAACAAGACTCGAAAGAATCACACACAAGGCCGCACGGATGATACTTCCCAAGAACCGCGCGCCCGTGCCATCAGCCACCACAACGAGTGCGTTGTGGGGTATCTTGTCTGCCATACCTGCTCATTTCGATTTTCAATTATCAACGGGCATTCAAAGCCATCCGCACCGGAGCCGATCCTCAGCCCAATCGCCCACCGGTAGCCGAGCAGCCATTTAAGTTACGACATGTACTCGAAGTTCATGCCGTAGATCGAGGCCACAAGAGTATGCGGAAGAGACGACGACTGCAACCGAGAAGATCTTTATAATCTGGTTCTGCTCGAGAATGAACGACCCCGCAGCAAGCTGCGGGTATCAAAACCCTAAAAACCCAAAACCTCAGAGCAATTCCAAGCGAAGGAGGATCGGCGGTCATTGATCGCCGCTACAACTTCACCGCGAATAGCGTTCCCAGACGAATCTTCAGCGGAGACTGCGACCGCAACGTCCTTTCGATGCATCCACCAGAAGCAATAGCAGTTGCTGAAAACGGATCCCCGTGGGCAAAAAAGCCGTCCTTCGAGGAGGAACGTGATCATGAGCGTGAAAGGCTTTACTGAATCCAATCTCGGCTTTCACGTCGCCAGGACAGGTGCTCACCAGTGCCGAGCTGTCACGGGAACAGAAGATCGAGATCCTGAATCGCTGGGAATACGACGCTCCAGAGCTGCAGGTGGCCGAGGAAGAGAATATGCTCTTCAATTCCGATCAGCCGGACATCCTGGACGAGATCGTGCACTGTCTCCATGCCCTGGGCGCCGGGCTGTGGAGACGACTCTATCTCGACGATCTCCGCGTCGGGCAGCGGTTCACCAGTAAATCGCACGCGGTTGACGAGGCGCAGATCTAAGGTGTTCGCTCGCCGGTTCGACCCGCAGCCCTTTCACTTCGATGGCGAGGCGCCAAGAGCACCCTGTTCGCTGGCCTGGCGGCGAAAAACGCACGTTGGGGCATGCTCGGGCGCGAAGCATTGCGAGAAAATCTATCTGGGTGTGCCCGGAGCGTGCCTGCGCCGTTCTTGAAAGGAACGGCCCCCCGGCTTCATCGAAATCATTGAGATCGAATCTCAGGCGCGCATCCTCGGCCTCGTAAATCCCGAAATTGCCAAGATGCACGTCGCCGCAAATCCAGATCGACGGCGAAGGCGGCATCTCGACGCCGCCAGCCCTCAGATAGAACAGGCTGCACGTCCCGCGGACGAAATCGCCGAACGATCGATACATCGCGCGGTATTTCATCGCCAGCCGGACGGGATCACGCCCAGCGTGCAGCGCCTGGAGATGTGCGACGACGGCAGCGCCGCGGAATGTGGAAGATCTGCGCTCTTTCATTGATGTTCGATTCTATAAGAACATTCTGCCCCGTGCGCGCAACAGCGCCTCCGATGTTTCGCTGCGGATCCGGTAAGCCTCTTGAGCCGGCAATCCGCTCGCCGCGGCGCAATTCCGCGAGACGTATCAACACTACCAGGCGAATAATTCCCTCCTCCCTCTCCGCCATGCATAACAAGTAGTTACGCGTTTTGCCGGATAACTTCATCGATTTTTCGTCATCCGATCTTCATCTTAAGCCCCGGGTAGCCCATCTTCTTCTCATCCACTACCGAGCGACCCTTGGAGGTTTTTGAGGTGATTCGCCGCTTCCGTTCGTAGCGCCTATGTTAGCTCGACCTTCGCGATTCGAGGGGCGTTCCTACGAGCTGTCCGGGAACCGCGCGCTCTGCTACAATCTGACTAACTTGGTGACCAGTAAGAGCTATTTTATGTATGCGATTAGTCTGGCTGAGGCGAAGGCTAAGCTGAGCCATATTCTCGACCGGATCGAGGCAGGTCAGGAAGTCGTAATAACGCGTCGTGGCCAACCAGTCGCCCGTCTCGTAGGGGTAAAAAAAGGGCTTAAACCCCTCGAGGCGCGTGCCGCCTCGAGAACGCGGCTGCCACAGGGCCGTAAATCGAGCGCCGAGCTGATTCGGGAGATGCGAGATGAAGGCTACTGATGGTTTATTCGGGCACAGCATCGTCGCGCCCTTAGCTGTGGCTCCCAACCAGGGTGCTGACAACGTCCTTTCGCTCGATGCGGGCCTGATCAGGCAGCGAAGCAACTCGGGATACTCGGCTGACACTGGCATTAAACGGCCGCGAGGCCGGTAATCCCTAACTTTGCAGTGACCGAGTTTTTCGCCTCCGGCCACGCCATCGACTTGATCCTCGGGTTGATGGTGCTGGAAACTCTGGCACTGGCGCTCTACCACTGGAAAACAGGCCGGGGCATTGCTCCCAGCGATCTGCTGGTAAACCTCCTGCCCGGGGCCTTTCTGTTACTCGCGTTGCGCAGTGCGCTGGTGCAGGCGGGGTGGGGCTGGATCCCACTATGCCTGACTGCTGCGCTGCTCGCCCACTTGGCCGATCTCCGGCGCCGCTGGAGATCTCAGTTGTAAAAGGTCGACCGATTTGACGCCTACCCACCTTCAACGGTCATTCATAGCCCGGATTCAGTAGTGCGGCATGTCGGGGCGTTGCCAGTCTAATGTCACGACTGGCCGTCTCGATGGTTACTTCATGATGGAGGGAAGCGGGCCCCCTCACCCCGGGTTGAAGATAAACAAACCTTAAACGCCCTTCCCGGGTTAGAATAGCCGCCAATAACATCAGAATTCTATTCGTAAGGGCGGGTTTGCAAGCCCCTCCGTGCACTCATATGAGCATTCAGACGACTATGACGACTGTGAACCTGGCCCGACCGGATGTCACGCTACTACTCACTACCGAAGGAATAATACAGGAGGTCACGTTAGCGGATGCCCTTTCCGAGGAGCGGGTGGAAGCGTGGATTGGATATCCCTGGCTCGACACCGTGACGGATGTCAGTGGCGACAAGGTAAAGCGTATGGTCGAGGACGCGAGCACGCGTCGCGTCTCGGTGTTCCGCCAGCTCACCCAGCGCTTCCCCAGCGGCCTGGAAGTGCTGATGGAATACACCACGGTGCGACTGGGGGAAGGCGCCGGCCTGCTGGCGATCGGCAAGAGTCTGCAGGCGGTGGCGGAACTTCAGTCCCAGCTGATCGCCGCACATCAGGCGATGGAACGCGACTACTGGCGGCTGCGCGAGATCGAAACCCGCTATCGCCTCATCTTCAATGCATCGAGCGAAGCGGTGCTCATGCTGAAAGCGGCCAATCTGCGGATAATCGAAGCCAACCCCGCCGCGATCAGCGCGTTGGGGCTTGCCCTGCAACCGGAGGCCATAGCCGGGCGGGAAATAGAGCTGGAGCCGGAGGAGCGCGAATCGTTCCAGGCGATGCTGCAAAGGGTTCGCGAGCAAGGCAAAGCGCCGGGATTCCTCATGCATCTCGGCCCTGAGCGCGAACCCTGGGTGGTCCGCGCATCATTGATCAAATCCGAGACGGGTCCCGTTTTCCTGCTGCAACTGGCGCCGGTGTGGACGAAGCAGTTCTGCCCGACCGGAAACAAGCCGATCGCGATCGAAAAACTGATCGAGCGGGCGCCGGACGGGTTTGCGGTGATCAACAGCGAAGGGGTCATCCTGAGTGCCAACCCGGCATTGCTCGATATGGTGCAAGTCGGTTCCGAGCACTCGGTCGTCGGAGAGCGTCTTGGACGCTGGCTGGGGCGGCCCGGCGCCGATCTGACGGTGCTCCTCGCCACCGTGAAACGGCACGGGGTCGTACGGCTCTTTTCCACCACTATTCACGGTGAGCTCGGCACCGACACCGAGGTGGAGATCTCGGCGACGGGTAACGTCGATACCGATCCCCAGCACTACGGTGTGCTATTGCGGGACGTTGGCCGCAGACTCCCGACCCCCCGCGAAAACAAGGGCCTCAGCGCCCTTCAGGACTCTCTCTCCGAGCGGGTCGGCAAGACCACGCTGCGCAAGCTCGTGGAGGAGGCCGTGACCGTGGTCGAGCGCCATTACATCGACGCGGCGCTTGAACTGACCGACGGGAACCGTACGGCAGCTGCCGAGATCCTCGGCCTAAGCCGTCAGAGCCTCTACGCCAAGCTCGATCGTTACAGTATGGACGGGAACTCCGAGAAGGCCTCGGACCTGAGCAACTAACGGCGGGGGAATCGGCTCTGTGGAATCCGCTCCCTCCGCAGCGCCTGCCTTTGGACAGGCGGACCTTGCGAACTGCGAACGGGAACAGATCCATCTTGCCGGATCCATCCAGCCTCACGGCGCCTTGCTGGTCATTCGTGAAACAGACCGTGTCGTCGTACAGGCGAGTCCCAATGCATCCCAGTTCCTCAATCTGAAGCGCGAGTTGCTCGGTCGATCTCTCGATGAGTTCCCGGGAGATCTCCTCGAACGCATCAGCCCGCATTTGCAGGATCCGTTGCAGACAATACCCATGGCGGTCCGCTGCCGGATGGGAGAGCCCGCCTCCGAGTTCGACGGGTTGCTGCACCGCCCGCCGGGTGGAGGTCTGGTCATCGAACTGGAACGCGCGGGTCCGACTATCGACGTATCCAGCCATGTCGAGGGCGCTCTGCACACCGTCGTCGCTTCCGGCTCCCTGCCTGCGCTCTGTGACGAAACGGCTAGGATCTTCAAAGACCTTACCGGTTACGACCGTGTGATGGTTTACCGCTTCGACGACGACGGGCATGGAGAGATCATCTCCGAACGACGGAGGACGGAACTCGAGCCTTTTGTCGGGAACCGCTATCCCGCCAGCGACATTCCGCAGATCGCCCGCCGGCTGTATATGCGCAACCGCGTCCGCGTGCTGGTCGATGTCGAGGCCGCACCCGTGCCGCTGACGCCGCGCCTTTCACCGTTTACGCATCAGGATCTGGACATGTCCATGTGTTTTCTGCGGAGCATGTCGCCCATCCATATCCAATATCTGAAAAACATGGGCGTGTGTGCAACGCTGGTCGTCTCCCTGGTTGTCGGTGGCAAGCTCTGGGGTCTTGTCGCCTGTCATCACTACGCGCCGCGATTTATTCATTACGAGATACGCGTGGTGTGCGAACTGCTGGCAGAGACCATCGCCACACGGATTGCGGCACTCGAAAGTTTCATTCAGGCACAGGCCGAGCTGTCGGTGCGGCGCCTGGAACAGCGCATGGTCGAAGCCATCTCGCGTGAAGGTGACTGGAGGAGTGCGCTGTTCGACAACTCCCATTCGCTGCTGCAGACGCTCGATGTGACCGGCGCGGCGCTGCTGTTCGAAGGCCAGGTGCTCACGACCGGCGAAGTGCCGGGCACGCAAGAGCTGCGTGAAGTAGGCAAATGGCTGGATGAGAAGCCGCGGGTGCCGGTGTTTGCCACCACTTCTCTGAGCGTCGATGCACCGCAGTTCGAATCATTGATCCCGGTGGCGAGCGGCCTGCTCGCCGCACCGGTGTCGAGTTCCCCCAGCGAGTACATCATGTGGTTTCGCCCGGAGCAGGTGCGCACGGTGACCTGGGGCGGCAATCCGTTCAAGCCGATGCTGGTCGGGGACAACCCGGACGAACTGTCGCCGCGACGCTCGTTTGCGCAGTGGCATCAGCTCGTGGAGGGAACCTCCGAGCCGTGGACGCAGGCGGATCTTACCACCGCCCGCCTGATCGGCGAATCCGTGGCCGATGTGATCCTCCAGTTCCAGTCGGTGCGATTGCTGATCGCGCAGCATCAACTGGAACATGTGAGCCGGCAGATCGGGCTATCGGAACAACCCGTTCTCATCACCGATCCTGCGGGGCGCGTCATCCAGGCCAACGTGCCGCTGGAACTGTTGCTGCGTGTCACGCCGTTGCGATCGATAGAAGACCTGTCGTCCGCCTTTTCCGAACCCGCCAGGGTCGAGCGGGCTCTGCGCGAACTGCTCAGAACCCGGCGCCCCTGGCGGGGTGAAGTGGCGATCAAGACGGAATCCGAAGAGACCAGACCGTTTCTGATCCGGGCCGATCCGGTATTTTCTTCATTGGATCGGGTGATGGGTTTCGTTCTGCTGTTCACCGACCTCGCCGAAATCAACGCAGCCGAGACTGCCCGCCGGCGATTTCAGAAAGGCGTCATCGAGCGACACCGGGTGATGACGTTGCGGCTGGATTCCACGAGCGACCTGGTATACCGGAACCTGCTGTTATCGGTCGTCGAAAACGCGCAGCTCGCCGCAATGGAGATCACCGACGGCGTCGATCTGTCCCGCATGCCCGAAATGCTCGAGAGCGTGCGGGCATCCGTGGGCCGCACGGCAGAGCTGCTCGAACATGTGCTCTGGCACGCCACCCGCGCCGCGGAAACCGAAGATCCGTCCGACGGCGAGTCTTGAAGTTGAGGGCACTTCGATTAATTTCCGGGTGCCCGCCCTCACAGGGACGTGAGGACATTGGTCAATCACTTTAAGTGATTGGCCAATGGAGCAAAGCAAAAACCACGCTTCTTGCTTTGCGATTCGATAAATTGCAGGGAAGCGATTTGTCGAAGTGCCTTTCAGCTAACCGGAGACCCGTCACGGATCCGGGTTGCGCCCTCGACGCGCTCGGGAACCGCATGTACCGCTTCGGAGACGTCCATGTTGAGTTGGAAAGCGACAGCCGCCTCCTCTATCACCGCCTCCACATCGATCATCGCGGCGGCGGCGCGATCGATGGCGTCACGGTAAGCAAGCTTGAAGCCTTCGAGGTCCGCAATATCGGGAAATTCGTGGAACGAAAGCGTCCGGAACCCCAGACCCAGCGACCGGCTGAGCGATCGACCGAGTATCTGACCACCGCTCAAATCGCCGAGATAGCGCACATAGGCGTGCGCCAGCAATCGTGCGCCGTCTCCCTCGCCCGCCGCCTTGACGCGGCTGGCGTAGCGTTCGCCCGCGCCCAGCAAGGGGAGCAATGCGTGCCAGTGTTGGCCACATAGGATCACCAGGTCTGACTCGATGGCCGTAGCACGGCACAGCGCTGGCTGCGTGATGATGCCGACGCCCGGCGCATCACGCTGCCGCGCCAGTCCCCGCTCCATTTCCCGATACGCCGGCAGCAGGTTGCGGAGATACAGCGCATATCCGAATCGGCTGGCTCGCCCGTGCAGTAGCTCGCGGATAATTCCGGATCGCTCAGCCTGCACATGCAGCGACCGGGTCCGCTTGCGGAATTCGGCGGTGAGTCCGTTGCGCCGCGGGGGCTGACGGGGGTCGCCCGGATCCGCATCGGGAAGGTGCCGCGTTGAAGGGTGCATGTCGATTTGGCCGCGCATCAAGCTCGCACAGATTGCACAATTTATCGACAGCAACAGCAAAAGTCACTGTGTCGAGACAGACAACAGCAGCCGGATTACTCCAGCGCCCTAAAAATCGTCACTTCGTCAGCAAAAAACGAGGGCGACCTTGCGGTCGCCCCAGTGTCGGCGGGAGTCTGTAGGAGCGCTTGTTATGGTTATCCCTATTCCAGGGAATTGTCCGGTTCTACCGTGGAGTGTAGGGCGGTCGGGACGTCTGCCGACGGATACCCAGTGCGGGATAGTCCTTGAGCATGCTGACGCCGAGGAGCGGCTTGTTGACGCCCTGATGACAGGTTGCGCAGTTAAGCTTCGGCGCATCGCCGGACGGTCCCAGCCGCAGTTGCGGGAACACCTCGGTGAGCGGGGTAAGGAAGTTGCCGTTCAGATCGCGCACCATCCGGATGCCGTTCCACGCCGCGGTCCGCATCGGGGTACTGCCGTCCCACTCGAAGAACGACCGGCTATTGTGGCAGTAGGTGCAGTTGACGCCGAGCGACTGCGAGACGTGCATCATCAGGCCGTAAGTCCATTCGGTCCGCATGATGTGGTGGGGATTCCCATCCGGCAGCGGGCTCGAGGACTGCACGCGGATCTCGTTGGCCCGGTTGCTGCCGTCGCTCGGCTGGCTCAGGAACGCGGTGAAGGGTTCGCCCGGCAGAGACGTTGAACCTACCGTCGCCGCGGGAGCGTTCTGCCCCGCTTTCCTGCCCGAGTAGGCCTTGCCGTGGGACGTATCGGTGAACCAGATATCGGCCGGCACGGGTCGCCCGCGATGGCACGTGTAGCAGGTCACGCCCGTATCGCCAACGTGCTGCTTCCACTCGGTATTGATGTGCCGGGTCATCGCCAGCATGTTGCGGGCGACCTTGTGCGTGTAGGGATCGTCCGAGGCATAGTCGTCCGGGTCATGGCAGTAGGCGCAACCCTGTTCCGGGGAAACCCAGTCGGTGATGGCGATCATAAGCCGGTTGAACTCGCCGGCATCGAGATCGCCCAGAACCTGGACGTTCTTGTAGGTGCTCGCTGCAGACGTTCCCTCGGAGGGCACCGCCGTAACAGGCTTCGGCATGGTGTTCATGGCACGTACCGCTTCAACGACGCGGGGATTGCGGATCTGTGCCATGCCGGTGCCGCGATAACCCGTCTGTTCCGTTGCCAGCGGAGGACGTTCCCAGCCGGACGTAAAGACCATGGCGATGGTGAGCAACACCACGACGGTGAGGAATATCGGTATCCCGATTTTCATGGCGACATCCCCGAAAGCGGGGCTGGATCGGCCACCGGCGGATAAAAGGCAGGATAGGCCGGCGCAACCCCGTGCTTGACGGCCCAGAGAAACCAGTTATCGACGACCGTGCCGGTAAGCAGGATCCCGATGCCCCCGGTCAGCGGGCACAACACCGCGAACCACCACGCCCAGCGGTGCACGGATTCCATGGTGGCGTTGAAGCCCATCGTCCAGCGCCAGAATAATGCGGCACGTTCGGAGGCGGTGCCGCGGTCGGTGACCTGCTCAATCTCGCGATCGCCCCCGAGACGGCTCACCGCAAGGATCGTGGCTCCGTGCATCGCGAACAACAGCGCTGAACCGTACAGGAAGGCAATCGACAACATGTGGAACGGGTTGTAGAACAGGTTGCCGTAGCGGATTGAAAACGCCGCCGTCCAGTCGAGATGCGGGAAGATCCCGAACGGCACCGCCTCGCTCCAACTGCCCATCACCAGCGGGCGGATGAAGCCGAGGACGAGGTACAGCCAGATCGCCGAGGCGAACGCCCAGGCGACATGGGTGCCCATGCCGAGCGCGCGTGCGCGACGGTACATGCGCAGCCACCACAGCAGTATCGATGCAGTCAGAAAGAACCCCGCCATCAGCCACCAGCCGCCCTCATTAAGGGGCGGGAATTTCAGCCCGTATTTCGGCGCCGGCGGTTCCAGCGCGAGCCATGGCAGTTGGCGGACGAACTGCACCGGATCCCAGTTTACCGATGCCCACATGTTGAGCCCGATGATCTCGATGGCGACCAGACCGCAGATGATCGAGACGAACCCCAGGAAGCCGAGGTAGATGGGGCCGACCTGCGCATCGCCGATCTTTCCCAGCCAGTAGGCGAAGAACGGTTGTCCCGCGCGCTCCCAGCTGCTCGCCTTGGGCGACACGCCGGCATACGCCGGAGCATGCACTTGTACCCGTGTAAAGATGTTCTGATATTCGGCCATGACGATCTCCTCCTAACTCCAGATCGGGAGGTTGAGCCACCAGTTCCACCATTCCGGCCAACCACGCGTCCAGAACGGACCGCTGATTACCATGCACACGGCGCTGAAGAACACCGCCGCCAGTGCCAGGAACAGGCCGAGGCGATGAATCCCGAGTGTGCCGATGGAGTAACCGATCGTGTCACGAAAGTAGGTATTCTCGTGCTCGGCGGTCTTCACCGGCTCACCCCGCTCCGGGTTGGTGGCCGAAAGGATTGCCGAGCCGTGCAACGCCAGCGCGAAGCACGTCGCGAAGAAGAAGCTGACCGCGATCATGTGCGCCGGGTTGTAGTGGAAGTGCAGATACTGGTACCCGGTGTTCGACACCCAGTCGAGGTGACTCATGATGCCGTACGGGAATCCATGACCCCAGGCGCCCATCAGCAACGGCCTTATCACGACCAAGGTGAAGTAGGCGAAGATCGCGAAGGAGAAGGCGATCGGTACGTGTATTCCTATGCCTAGCTTGCGGCAGATCTCGACCTCGCGCAGCGCCCATGACACGAACGCCCCGAGCGCGCAGACCGTGATGACCTGCCACAGGCCGCCCTCCTTGAGGGGCGCTAGCGCCAGGCCGTATTTCAGATCAGGCGGCGCAATATTGATCTGCCATATATTCCAGGTCGGCCCGAGGGCCGCGCCATAGATCATCAGGGCGGTGCCGAGGACGGCGAAGAAAATCGTCGTAACCCCGAAGAAGCCGACATAGAACGGCCCCACCCAGAAGTCAAACAGATCTCCGCCGATCAGCGTGCCGCCGCGAACGCGGTATTTTCTTTCAAAGCTTAGCATCGCCATTGCCGTACCCTCCTCTCAAGGGGCCATTTCACCCGCTGTCTCTAAGCATTACCCTAAGGCAGCGGACGGAGGGGCGGGCACATGCCCGCCTGCGTCCGCTGCCGTCGGCAAACACCTTACTGGGTCGCGTTCTGGGCCACAGGGGCCGCCGGCGACATCTGCATTGCTGCCGGATTGCCTGCCGCCTTGCTCGGGCCCTCAATCCAGTTGAACCGGTCGGTGCTGAGCAGAATAAAGTGGATCAGCAACGCCAGCACGAACAGGAAGGTGAACAACGCCACCAGGGTTCTGCGTGGATCGAAAAGAAGCCATAGACGCCACATGTATAATCCTCCTATGTCACGAACGGAATGATGCTGTTCAACGCATCCTGCGCCCCCTGGATCATCGAGTAGCCTCCCTCACCGGGCAGCCACGGACGCCAGTTCCAGACCAGAATATGCGCGATGATGGCAATCACCGTGAAGATGATGAAACTGATCATGAAGATGGAATGGAATTCCTTTGCCTCCTGTTCCGTTAACCCGGATAGTGAACCGCTTCTGTCAGCCATAGCTCTATACCTCCGTATGGGCCTTTCGGCCGTTACCGCGCACGCCCCCGCGGCAGGGATTACCGTGACGTAGACGCACCACGGTGTCTAATCCACCCGGCGCCGCCGGGCGAATACTTGAAATTTATTCCCCGCGGTCTTGCCGTGGGATCCTTAGCCATGGGGTTTCCAAAGGGGAGAGGCGCAGCTCTCCCCTTTGGTCGCCCCACGGGGTGTCATACCCCGTGGTGGCGAAATCAAATTGACTTTCAATCGATTTTCTACCGCTTCTCTACCCCATGAACGCGAAGGGCAGGAACGTGTGTGCCGCCCGTTTCGCCTCACCAACCACCGACAAGTAACCGCCGGGTCCCGGCGGCCACGGCCGCCAGCGCCACGCCAGGATGCGCGCGACACCTGCGGCCATCAGAAAGATGATGAAGCACACCGCATAGAGCCGGCGGAACTCCCTGACTTCATCACCGCCTTTCAACCCGGACACCGGGCTGGCCTGTCTTGCACGCGTCATACGCATCACCTCCACTTGGCCTTGCCGACCACGGCGTACGAGACGCCGGTACAAAAATCGCTGCCTGCCACCATCGATGCCCCATTCATGCAGGCTCACCCAGTTTCACCGCGGTGCGCAGGCGCGCCACGCGCGCTGCCGTCACCCGCTCCTCACCGGCCACACGCGCATCGCGCTCGGTGGCATCGCGCAGGCGCTTCGCCGCCGAGATGCGCACCAGCACCGGATGTGAGTCCACCATTTCGTCGAGCGCCGCCTTCGCCTCGGCATCCCACGACAACTCTTGGTGCAGGCGCGCGGGCGTGGCTTCAACGCGATCGAGCTCGGTGCCCAGCGGAAGGATGTGGAACAGCGCGTCGAACAGCGCGTTGCAGACCTCCTGCAAGATGTACGTGGCGCCGGCGTAGCCCATGAACGGCGTACCGGTGTGGCGGCGGATGATGGCGCCGGGAAACGAGGCCGGGATGTACATCGCGCGCGCCCCGATCTCGGACAGATACATGCGCTCGTTGTAACTGCCAAAGAGCACGAGCGGCGTCTTCTCGCGTACGGCGGCGCGGACGGCGTCGTTGTCGGGCTTGACACCTGCACGCCGGGCGAAAGAGAAGGTACATGGCAAGCCCATTTCGGCTTCGAGGAAATGGCGCACACCGCGCGCGTAGGTCTCGTTGGCGACGATGGCGAAGCTCGCGGTGCCGAAGAAATCCTGTGTCACCGAGCGCCACAGATCCCATAGCGGCTTCACCGTCGTGTGCTTCTCACGCTCGATGAAAGGTTCCGGATCGAGTCCGAGGAGCTCGCCGAGTGTGCGCAGGAACCTCGTGGTGCTGTGCAGCCCGATCGGTGCCTGCAGGTATGGACGGCCGAGGGCTTCGCACAGCATGCGCCCGAATTCGCGGTACATGCAGACGTTGGCGTCGGCATGGATGAGTCTCGGCACGTCGGCCAGGTGGCTGCCGAGCGGGAACACCATGTTGATGTCGGCCCCGACGCCTTCGATGAGGCGGCGGATCTCGGCCAGATCGCTGGGTGTGTTGAACGTGCCGTAGATGGGACCGATGATGTTGACACGCGGCTTCTCGCCCGGCTTGCGGGCCTTGCGCTCCGGAATGTTCTTGAGTCCGTACTCGGTCCACAGCCAGTACAGGGCGCGATTGGCGCTCTGCCATTGATCCTCGTCGATCGTGCGCGGCAGAAAGCGCTTGATGTTAGTCCCTTCTGGTGTGACTCCGCCGCCGATCATCTCGGCGATGGAGCCCGTGACCACCACCGCCGGTAGATCGCGATCGAGAGTCTTGTGCGCCCGTTTCATCGCCTGCTCGGTACCGTGCTGGCCAAGCTCCTCCTCGCCCAGGCCGGTGACGACGATCGGCAATTCGTGCGGCGGCAATGCGTCCGTGTAATGTAGCACCGAGGTCACCGGGAGGTTCTCGCAGCCGACCGGGCCGTCGATGATCACCTGCATGCCCTTGATGGCGGTAAACACGTACACCGATCCCCAGTAGCCGCCAGCACGATCGTGATCGAGCACCAGCATCACATCATCTCCGTGGCCTTGGCTGTCTTGGCCTTGGTGGCGAGCTTGCGCGCGTACTGCTCGCGGAACTCCGGGCGATCCTTCGGCACCTCCTCCCAGACTCCGCTCGCGTACCCCGTGCCCACGCCGGCGAAGAAGGCTTTCATCTCATCGAAGCGGGCCTTGCCGGCAATCGCTGCGTTGACCACCTGCGCGAGCGAACCGGCGCCGGCCGGTCCCATCAGCGGGCGCGCGGAAATGAGATTGGTGAAATAGAGCGCCGGGATCGCGAGTTCTTTCGCCTTCTGCACGACCGGCGTGGTACCGATTGCCAGATCGGGCCGGTACTCCTGCACGGCGGCGATGTCCTGCTCCAGTGAAGCGCGGTAGTGCACCCGCACATCTCTTGCTTCCAGCCAGTCGCGGTCGGCATCGGACCAGCGGGTGCGCGGACAGGCCGTGCCGACATACGGTAGCTCGGCGCCGCTTTCGATGAGCAGGCGTGCGACCAGCAGCTCCGAGCCCTCATAGCCCGAAAGCGTGATGCGTCCCTTGACAGGTGAATTCGCCAACGCGCCGCGGATCACGGGCAGGAAGCGGTTTTTTGCCGCATCCACCCGTGCACGGGCAACGCCGCACACCCCGCCGATGCTCTCGAGCCACGCCGCGGTGCCGTCATGTCCAACGGGTGCCGAACCCACGATGGCACGGCCGGCCGCGTCGAGCTCGCGGCAGGCGGCGGTGTAAAACGGATGGATGGCGGCGACTACTGCGCCGTCGAGCGCCGCGTACAGTTCGCGCCATTCGCGCGTCGGCACCACCGGACCGGCGGCGAGGCCCAGAGGTTCCAGCAGCATGCCGATGCCGACCGGATCGGCGGGGAACATTTCGCCGACCAGTGTCACCGTCGGCTTCTCGCTGCGGCCGCCGCGCGGTGCCTGCACCGCACCCTGCTCGGCCTCTGTGCGCGCATACTTGAGCATCGCGCCCGCTAGTACGTCCTTCGCTTCTGCATGGGTCGGCACGCCGAAGCCCGGCACGTCGATGCCGATGACGCGCACGCCATTGATCGACTTCGGCAGCAGTTGCAGCGGAACGCCGGAGGCCGTGGGAACGCAAAGATTGGTGACAATGATCGTATCGTACTGCTCCGGATCGGCGAGTTTGAATACGGCCTCGCGGATGTCCTCGAAGAGCTTCCCGGTAACGAGTGTCTCGGAGTTGAACGGCACGTAGCCGACCGTGCGGCGCGCGCCGTAGAAATGCGAGGTGAAGGTGAGTCCATAGACGCAGCACGCGGAACCGGAGAGCACTGTCGCCGTGCGTCGCATGCGCAAACCCACGCGCAATGAGCCGAATGCCGGGCACATGCTTTGCGGCTGGTCGTGCGGCCCCTGCGGATAGTCGGCGGCGTAACGCTCCAGGACTTCGCTCTTGCCGGCCGCGGCGGCTGCACGTTGCATCTCGGCCTTGCCGGCATGACAACCGATGCCGTCACCCTGGGTGGCAGCCACTTCGATGGCTGGCGGCGTGCTCGCGGACTCCGCCGACAGTCGCCCGTCATTGGCCATCGGCGCACGCGCCGCATCGTCGTAGACGACTTCGGCGGTGGCAGGAACGTGGGGCGGTATCTCAGTCATAGGAAGCTCGGCTCGCATTCGTCTCATGCCTTGTCGTAGATAACCTCGAGCGACTTCTTCTCGATCTCATGCTTGCCAAGCATGTCGAAGGTCGTCGCCGGTTCGAGCTTCACGCCGCGGCCAACGGCCTCGCCCTTGAAGAGACCGAGGAGTCCGTCCTGGGTCAGCGGCTTAGGGTGCTGCGGCGGCGCTTCGGCGACGTTGGTGGCCAGCTCCTCGAACAACGGGCCCCACTTGTCGCCGGGACGGCCGATGATTTCGTAGCTCGCACTCTTGCGGCGGATCTCGTCATGCGCGGGGATGGCCGCGAGCACCGGGATACCGACCGCCTCGGCAAACGCCTGCGCCTCGCCGGTATTGTCGTCCTTGTTGATCACTAGGCCGGCCACGCCGACGTTGCCGCCCAACTTACGGAAGTACTCGACTGCCGAGCAGACGTTGTTGGCGACGTAAAGCGATTGCAGATCGTTGGAACCGACCACGATGACCTTCTGGCACATGTCGCGCGCGATCGGCAGGCCGAAGCCGCCGCACACCACGTCACCGAGGAAATCGAGCAGCACGTAGTCGAAGCCCCAATCGTGGAAGCCGAGCTTCTCGAGGGTTTCGAAGCCGTGAATGATGCCGCGCCCGCCGCACCCACGGCCCACCTCGGGCCCGCCGAGCTCCATCGCGAACACGCCATCGCGCTTGAAGCAGACATCGCCTATCTGCACCTGCTCGCCGGCGAGTTTCTTCTTCGAGGAGGTCTCGATGATGGTCGGACAGGCACGGCCGCCGAACAGCAGTGACGTGGTGTCGCTCTTGGGATCGCAGCCGATGAGCAGCACGCGCTTGCCCTGCTGCGCCATCATGTAACTCAGGTTGGCGAGGGTGAAGCTCTTGCCGATGCCGCCCTTGCCGTAGATGGCGATGATCTGTGTCGCCTTCGTCGGCGCCGCGGTGGGCACCGGGTCGGGTTCAATCGCGGCCTCGGCCAGAAGCCGTACATCCATACGTTTTACGACGGCCGTCCCAGCACTGTTGCAGGCTGTGCTCATGCGCAGGCTCTCCAATCGAGGATCATCTTGAGACAAGAAGGATCGCTGAACGCCGTGCGATAGGCGTCAGCGGCAGACTCGGCATCGTGCCGATGGGTAATCAGATCGTCCAGCGAGAGCCGCCCCGATTCGGCCAGTTCTTTGACGGCTTCCAGATCCGGCGCCCGCCATTCGGCGGCAATGCGCATCCGCGCCTCGCGCATGAACGCGGGCGGGAAAGCAAAAGACACGGGTTCGCTATAGAAACCGGCGAGAACGATCTCGCCACCGCTCGCAAGCCGCGCGATGAGCGCATCGAGCAGGGAAGCGTCGCCGCTCACATCGTAAATAGCCCGATAGTCGCGGCGCTCGTCCCAGTCGGGTTGAATAACCCCATAGCCCTCCGCGCCCTGCGCCCGCTCCGGATTGCGTTCCCAGACGACGGGCGGTTCCCCGCCTGCGAGCACGGCGAGCCTCGCAAGGAGTCGTCCAAGCACACCGTGACCGACGATGAGATCGGGCGGCTGTGCGCCCGCCGCCGCGGTAGCGTGGTAGGCGGTGGCTGCCAGCGCGAGCAACACTCCCTGCTCGCCCAGTCGCGCGTCGATAGGTACGACACGAGCGCCGGGGACAACCACCCGTGCAGCGGCGCCGCCAAACAGACCGCGGATCTCGCCGTAGCAGCGTGCACCCGGTACGAACACCCGGTCGCCGATCTGCCTTCCGGCACGCGACCCGACTGCCGTCACGCGACCGACCGACTCGTAACCCGGCACCAGGGGATAGCCCATGCCCGGGAAGGGGGGCATGCGCCCGGACCACAGCAGTTTCTCGGTGCCCGTGCTGATGCCGCTCCACTCGATGTCGACGACAACGTCTTCCTCACCTGGGGCAGAGAGCGCCAGGTGGGTCAGTTTCAGGTGCTCGGGTTGCTCAAGCACAACCGCGATCGTTTTTATACTCAACTTCGAACTCCGACTGAAGTCTAGCGGTCTTGGCCGTTTTCAGGGCCACTAGTGTCAGTGTAATATGACTATATGTGATGTCAAGCTATGTTTACACATTTTTGCTTGACTCCTTTCGCTGGTTCATGTACGAGCCACGATCAGGCCAGTGGTGAGTGGCATGCGGGTGTTAACGCGGCGGATATTGCTGAAGCCGGCTACACGCAGCATTTCGCTCAATCGTTGCGGTGTGCGTGGCCGCCCGCGTCCCATCGCCAGCAGATAGAACCCGAAATACGCATCGCCTATCGGCTCGGCGCCCCGCGCTCCCGACATGGGCTCAGCGAGCAGCAACGTGCCATCTGCCGGGAGCACACGCCGGACAGCGCTCAAGAGCGTCAGTGCGCTCCTATCGTCATGGTCATGGACCACCCGCACCAGAGAGACCAGGTCTGCGCCCTCGGGCAGCGCATCGGCGAGGAAGTCGCCGCCTGTTGCCGTGGCACGTTGAGCCAGACCGCTGGCCGCAAACCTGGCCTTGGCGCGCCCGGCAACCGCCGGAAGATCGAAGAGCATGAGTTGCAGATGCGGATAGCGATGGGCCACCGCTAGCAGAAACGTGCCTTCCCCACCGCCCACGTCGAGCAGACAGCGATAGCCGGCCAGCGGACAGGCATCGAGGATCTCGTTCGCCACCAGTGGCTGCGAGACAGACATGAGTGCGCTGTATGCCGCCACCTCATCTTCGCTCAGCGATTCGCGGCTCTCGTCGCTGGCATACGCCCAATAGCGCGAAAGCTCAGTGGCAGACCCGCTGCTGCGGCGCAACAGTGCCAGCGGATCCTGCAGATCCGCGTAAAGGAGGCGGTGGTGCTCGATCATCGCGGCCACGCCAGGATTGCCAAGCAGCGCCGCGCCGAGCGCACCGAGACCGTAGATCTCTTCTCCGCGGCGCTCCACCAGACGCAGGGAAACGGCGGCAGCCAGGAGCCGCGCAGCCGCCTCTTCCGGCAGCGACAGGCGAGACGACAACTCGGAAGCCGTGCGCGGCCCTTCGCGCAGCATGTCGAAAAGGCCCAGCCGGACGCACGCAAGCAGGACCTGCGAGTACACGAAGCCCGCGCACAGATCGAAAAGATCGCGCGCGCGGCGGCGGGCCACGGGCCGCGTCAGCGGAAACGCTGCCGCCCAGCGCTGAAATTGGGGACTGGCAAGCAGACGGTCACGTAATGCAAGAGCACGATCCCGCAATGACGGGCGCGACAGGAGGCTCTCGGAACCTGCACGGTGACGATGCGGACCGAGTCGATCCGTCTCCCGCATGGCGGTCTCCTGCATGGCCACCTCAGGCGGCTCGTCGCAGCAGCTCTTCCGGTATCAACCGCTCGGCCTCTGCACGGATGAGTGCGCGCAGCACCGGGGTACCGGCGCAGTCGGGTATCGTGTCGATGGCGGCGGCGACCAGCTGCTCGAAGCGCTTGAGGGCGCCCTTCAACCCGAATTCACGCGCGGCGCTCGGACGGCCGAGTGTCGCATCGCGACCGACCGGCTTGCCGAGATCGTTGGCGTCGGCGGTCACGTCACGAATGTCATCGGCCACCTGATAGGCCTCGCCGAGTCGATCTCCCAGCAGACACCACGGCTGCGCCTCGGCACCGGCGGCCAGCGCCCCCGCCTCCGCCGCCGCGGCAAACAGGGCGCCGGTCTTCGCGCGCTGGTAATCGCCCAACGGCACCCGCGGCTCGCACTCCCACGCCTGACCGGCGACGATACCCGCGGGCATGCCGACGCTGCGGCTGACTGTCATCAGTAGTGCCGGCAACGAAGACGCGGCCGCTGCGCGCAAGGCCAGATTCTGGAAGGCCAGCACGATCAGCGCATCCCCCGCCAGGACCGCGAGGCGCTCGCCGAAAGCCTGATGTACCGAGGGCTTGCCGCGCCGCGTGGCCGCATCGTCGAAACAGGGCAGATCGTCATGCGCCAAAGAGGCACAGTGCAGGAGTTCTATCGACACCGCGGCGGCATCGGCGATAGTGTGATCCTTCTGTCCGCAGGCCGCAGCGACCGCCAGGCACAACCGGGGTCTGATGCGCGCGCCGCCCGGGAACACCGCATACCGCATGGCCGCTGCCAGACCGGGAGGTGCCGTTGTGCTCTCCGCGCTGGCAAGTGCTGATGAAATAGCGTGCTCAATGCGACTGACGAGGTCCATAGCGTGTCTCCCGTGCGGGTGTACGAGTGTAAGTTATACTTGTCACTATGTACTGTAACATAATATAGACACATGCCCGTGTCCGGTCAAGTCGGTTAATACAGTGAAAAGCATGACGACGCAGCGTGTGGTGGTGATCGGAGCAGGCATCGCCGGGCTGGTCACGTCACTGGAACTGGCCACACGCGGGGTGGAAGTCATCGTTGTTGAGCGCGCCGACCATCCAGGCGGGAAGATGCGAGAGATCAGCATCGGCGATGCCCGCATCGATGCGGGGCCGACCGTGTTCACCATGCGCTGGGTGTTCGAGGAAATATTCGCCGAGGCGTCGTCATCCCTCGCCGAGCATCTGACCCTCAAGCCGGTCCGCACGCTGGCCCGTCATGCCTGGAGTGAATACGAACGGCTCGATCTGTTTGCCGACGTGGACGAAGCCGCCGCGGCCATCGGTGAGTTTTCGGGTGTTGACGAGGCACGTCGTTACCGCGAATTCTGTGCACGCGCAAGACGCATCTTCGACACGCTCGAGAAACCGTTCTTACGCGCGCCCGAGCCCAGTCTCGCCGCGCTGGTACGCCGCGCCGGACTGCGCGGGCTGGGCGACCTCTGGCGGATCTCACCCTTTGCAACACTGTGGCGCGCGTTGGGCGATCATTTCCATGATGTGCGGCTGCGGCAGCTGTTCGCACGCTACGCGACCTACTGCGGTTCTTCGCCTTTCCTCGCGCCGGCGACCCTGATGCTCGTCGCCCATGTCGAGCGCGAGGGTGTCTGGCTGGTGGAAGGCGGCATGCATAGTGTCGCCGTGGCGCTGGCCGAGCTCGCCACCGCTCGGGGTGCGTGCTTCCGTTATAGCGCTGAAGTCGCAGAGGTTTTTCTGCGTGGATCGCGCGTGGGCGGCGTGATGCTGGCTACGGGCGAGCGCATTGAAGCCGATGCCGTCGTGGTGAACGCCGATGTTGCCGCCGTTGCCGCGTCGCGTTTCGGTCATCTGATTGCCGCGGCGGTCACTCCGGTACCGCCCGCGGCGCGATCACTGTCGGCGATCACCTGGGCGATGGTTGCCGCGTGCGAGGGATTCCCGCTGCTTCGGCATACGGTATTCTTCTCCAACAACTACGCCGCCGAGTTCGACGACATCTTCCTGCGTTCGCGTACGCCGGCAAATCCGACGGTTTACGTCTGTGCGCAGGATCGCGAGGACACCGAGCTCTCGACGGCGGGCGGGCCGGAGCGCATCTTCTGCCTCATCAATGCGCCGGCGATCGGCGATGCCCACGCATTCGATAGCGCGGAGATTGCGCGCTGTGAGGCCGGCGCCTTCGGCATGCTGGCGCGCTGCGGACTGCGCGTACACCGGCAACGCGAGCACACCGCGGTGACCACGCCCACCGACTTCGAACGGCTGTTTCCGGCAACGGGCGGCGCGCTGTACGGACAGGCCTCGCACGGCTGGCGGGCTTCCTTCACGCGGCCCGGTTGCCGTAGCCGGATCCCCGGGCTCTATTTGGCGGGCGGGAGCGCCCATCCGGGTCCCGGTGTACCGATGGCCGCATTGTCCGGACGGCTCGCCGCCGCCAGCCTGTTTGAGGATCTCGCCCGCGCCTCCTTCAGGGCCGCGCGCGAATGAGCTCGGTAATGGAGCCATACGGCTCGGTGCGCGAGGGCCTTGCAGGACGTGATGCGCCCGGTTTTGGCTTTAATCGCAGCGTGCCATCGAACGGCTATCGGTGGTGGTATGTCGATGCGCTGAGCGACGATGAACGTCACGCGCTCACCGTGATTGCATTTATCGGCAGTGTTTTCTCTCCCTACTACGCGTGGGCGCGACGGCGCGGCCCCACCGATCCACTCGAACACTGCGCGATGAATGTCGCGTTGTACACGGACACCGGCAAGCGCTGGACGATGACCGAGCGCGGACGCAAACGCGTGCAGGGCAGTGCGAACGCACTCCTCATCGGGCCCAGCGCGCTGGCATGGCATGCCGACACACTGCGCATAGAAATCGATGAAATTACGGTTCCGCTGCCGGCGCGGCTCCGCGGCGAAGTGCGGGTGCAGCCGTTGTCGATCCTGAACCGGTGTTTCGATCTCGATCCCGAAGGCTCGCACCGTTGGCATCCGATCGCTCCACGCGCCCGGGTCGAGGTCGCGTTTGAACGCCCGGCGTTGCGCTGGACAGGCACGGGTTATCTTGATTCGAATTCCGGCGATGTGCCGCTCGAGGAGACCTTCACACGTTGGGACTGGTCGCGCGCCGAACTTCGCGCTGGCGACACCGCAGTGCTCTACGACGTGAGCCGCCGCAACGGCGGTGAACTGTCGCTGGCCCTGTGTTTCGACAAAACCGGGAGCCTCGAACGCTTCAACCCGCCACCGCGGGTAGCACTTCCCAACACGGGATGGCACATTGCCCGCGGCACGCGCGCCGAAAATACTTCGCCGGCCAGCGTACGGCGCACCCTCGAAGACACGCCTTTTTACGCGCGCTCCATCCTCACCGCGCCGCTGTTGGGGGAGCGCGTCACCGCGGTCCACGAGAGCCTGAATCTGGATCGCTTCCGATCCGCCTGGGTACAGATGCTGCTGCCGTTCCGCATGCCGCGCCGCGCGTTCTGAGCCGTTGCGCTCAGGATGAGTCACCCGCGTCATCCGCCTTGTTCTCCTTGACTTTCCGCTTGTCGAGTCGAAGTGCCACGAGCTCCAGCACCGCCCATCCCAGTAAAAAGCCGAAGACCACGAACATTTCCATGAATGCCATCCATTTGCTGTTCATCGCATTGCCTCCTTTGGGCGAGTGATCCCGGCGTACATTCCGCCTTCGGCGTGACGCAATTGCGCGCGCCGCTCGATCCGCTCGAATAAGTCGATGACCCACACCGCGCGTTGGTACAGGTTCCACCACTGCACCATCCGCGGACTCCATGCCGGTTCGCTCAGCGGCGCGGGCGTATTCACAACAGCCTCCACGAGGAACCGGGTCTCAGCGAGCGGCGGATACTCGCAACGGTCGTCAAGCAGTGTCGCCGCGAAGGCACCTGCGAGCAGCCATGCCTTGCGCGGGATGGAGACCACGGCGCGCTGCGACACCGAATCGAATCTGCGCCGGCTCACCTCCCGGCCAATCCCCGCGTACATCAACCGGGCCGTGTGTATGCCCGGGCGGAACGCCAGAGGCAGGCCCGCGATCCCGGCACTGGCGCGTAGATAAAGCACGTCGGCGGCCCGCAGCAGGCGTTGCACGACCGATCCCAGTGCATCGCTGTAACGCGGTCTTCTCATCCAGGCATCGGCGTCGATGCCGGCTTCGTGCAGCCAATCGAGCGGCAGGTAGAGCCGGCCGGCACGGGCATCCTCGCCCACATCGCGCGCAATGTTGGTCAGTTGCATGGCGACGCCCAGGTCACAGGCGCGTGCCACCACCTCGGGCGCACGCCTGCCCATGATCAACGCCATCATGGCGCCCACCGAACCAGCCACGTGTGCCGAGTAGGCGTAAACATCGGCGAGGTCAGGGTACCTCCTTGCGTCTGCGTCCCATGCAAAGCCTTCCAACAAGGCCGCGGGCAAGGACTGCGGGATCGCGTATTCGGCGACCACATCGGCAAAGGCACGATCCGCGGCGATGGGAAACGGTGTTCCCGCATACACCTGCGACAGCCTTTCCTGCAATTCAGTCAGCGCGCCATCGCGCCCGCCATCGCCGTCGATGGCATCGTCCGCGAGCCGGCAGAATGCATACAGGGCGGTGGCCGCGTCGCGCACGCGGCCGAAGAGAAATAAGGAGGCGGCGAAAAACGATCGCGATCCGCCCTGCAGCAGCCCCCGACAGGCGGCGAGATCCGCGGCGGTCGAGCTTCTGCGCTCAGTGGAAGGCGGCGGCATCGGGCACCACGGTATCGAGGATCTTCGCGGAGGACAGTACGCCGGGCAGCCCGGCACCGGGGTGAGTGCCGGCACCGACGAGATAGAGATGATCGACCTCCTCGCTGCGGTTATGAGGCCGGAACCACGCGCTTTGCGTCAGCACGGGTTCGAGACCGAAGGCGGCTCCGCGGAAGGACAGCAGCCGGTCCTGGAAGTCCTGCGGCGTCAGCATCCGTGAGGTGACGATCTCGTGCTCCAGATCGGGAAGCAACGCCTCGCTCAGCGTGCGTGCCACGGCGCGCCGGTACGGTTCAGCCTGCTCCCGCCAGTCGGTCCCGCTGCCGAGGTGCGGCACGGGTGAGAGCACGTAGAACGCATCGCAGCCTGCGGGCGCGAGAGAAGGATCGGTGGCCGTCGGCCGGTGCAGATAGAGGCTGAAGTCGGCGGCGAGCACCTTGCGCTCGAAAATGTCTGCGAGCAATTCGCGGTAGCGCGGGCCGAGCAGGATGGTGTGGTGGGCCAGCTCGGGGTACTGGCGACGCGTGCCGAAATACCACACGAACAGGCTCATCGAATAGCGCGAGCGTTCGATGCGTCGATCCGTCCAGCGGCGGCGCACCTCCGGCGGCAACAGGTAACGGTACGTCCAGGCGGAATCGGCGTTGGAGACGACCACGTCCGCGGCGATTTCCTCGCCCGAGGCGAGCCGGACGCCGGTGGCGACGCGCTGCTCCACGGTGATCACCCGCACCTCCTCGCCACAGCGGACCAAGCCACCCTGCCCCTCGATGAGTCCGACCAATCCCTGCACCAGCCGACCCGTGCCTCCCATGGCAAAATGCACGCCCCAGCGCCGTTCGAGAAATGCAATGAGACTGTAGATGGACGTGGCGTTGAACGGATTGCCGCCGACGAGCAGCGGATGAAAGGAGAGTACGACGCGCAGTCTCGGATCCTCGACATACTTGGACACGAGGCCGTAGACGCTACGGTAGCTCTCCAATCGGACCATGTCAGGGATGACCCGCGCCATGTCCGTCCAGGAACCGAAATGGACATGGCCGAGCTGCTCAAATCCGATCCTGAACGTCGCCTCGCTGGCATGCATGAAGTGCTCGTAGCCGGCCACATCGCGTGGTGAAAATCGCGCCACTTCTGCCCGCATGGCGGCCGGGTCGCCGGTATAGTCAAAAACCTGGCCGTCATCGAAGCGGATCCGATAGAAGGGAGAGACCGGCCGCAACTCGACATCATCGGCGAGGCGGCGCCCACACAGCGTCCATAGTTCCTCGAACAGAAACGGCGCCGTGACGATCGTCGGGCCGGCGTCGAAGGTAAAGCCGTCCTGCCGGTAGACGTAGGCGCGGCCACCCGGCGCATCGAGCATCTCCAGCACCGTGACGCGGTAGCCGCGTGCGCCGAGGCGTACCGCCGCCGCGAGACCGCCAAAACCGCTGCCGATCACCACCGCGTGCGGTCGGCGCTTTCCTGGCGGGTTTACGGACGGTCGTAATGCAGAGGCTGTCAACATTACTTAACAGTGTAAGAAAAACATGACACTATGTTAGAGTGACTGAACTTTACTTTAAAGGAGAGCTTCCTGGACGGTCAAGTCGAGAGCCGCCCAGCGCTTGGCGAGTGCATGGATGATTAAGTAGGCGAGCATCACGACGAAGGCGTGCCCGCGGGTACGGGACTCGAGCCGTACATAGAT